>WNFR01001291.1_pt1 | contig 26044 bp, 27 predicted proteins | sample 5400221 | NCBI WGS metagenome assembly WNFR01 (sample SAMN13153357, study PRJNA577476) | soil metagenome | isolation source: 40 cm soil under Madrone tree | place: USA:California | collected 2016-06-14
GCAACTAGCCTACGCTCCCAAGTGGACGGCGAACGTGGGGTCGATTTACACGGTACCCACCAGCATCGGTAAGGTCACCGCCACGGCGCAATATTCTTACACCAGCCGGGCCTATGCGTCGGTGTTCGAAGCGGCGCCCGTCGACGTGCTTGGAAGCCACTCACTGGTCAATCTGAATCTCGCGTTGACGCTCAAGAACGGACTGCGTGTGGAGGCTTACGGCACCAATATAAGCAATGTTCTATACGCTGCCGGAACGATTGGAACGGGTTCGGCGATTTGGGGGGCGCCGCGTCAATATGGCGGCCGGTTGAGCTACAACTTCTGATATGAAAGCGGCGCCGTCATAGTCGGGTAATCACTCTTCGAGCATGCAATTGGGACCGCAGTTCGACGGCACGCTTGCGGGATGATCCTCAGGTAGCGCCCGTAACCGGGCCTCCGTGCGCCTAGGTTGTAACTCGAGATGATGTATTCTTGACTGCCCGCGTTTATAACGCCGTCGCATCGGATTATTTATGGGACCACAGTGTGCCTAGCAAGAAATCGCGTGTGCGGGCGCGAAATGTTCAGACCGGCATCGAAATACGCAGACGGACGCGCTTGGAACTCATCTCTGCCGCATTCCGCGTGTTTGCTGATAAGGGGCTGGAGGCGCCGGTAATTGACGATTTCATCGTCGAGAGCGGCCTGGCGCGCGGTACGTTCTACAATCATTTCAGAACCCGAGAAGATATCCTAAAGGCGGTGGCGGATGAACTGGCGTGGGAAATCAATGACCGCATCCTTCCGGTACTCAAGCCTTTAAAGGACCCCGCCGAGCGAATCTGTGCATCGCTTTTATGTTTTATCGGAATGGCCGCTGAGGATAGAACCCGCGGTTGGATCCTGGTGCGCATGATCCCGGTGGTAGGCGGACCGCTGAATGATCGTATGCGACGGCATGCTCGCAACGACATCAAGAGAGGCGTCGACAACGGACGATTTCAAATCGATTCCATCCCCGCCACCCTGGACCTTGGCCTCGGCATGGCGGCAATGGTCATCCGCAGCATTCTCGCCAAGCGTGTTCCAGCCGACTATTCGCGTATCGCTGTAGCCATGTTCATGCGAAGCCTCGGAATCGATGCTAAGGAAGCGCGACGGATCGCCGCGATGCCCCTTCCTTTGTTACATAGCGACGCCTCGCCAACGCATCGCAAGTAAATTCAGAATGGGTCTCCAACTCAGTTAACCCCTCCCAGCCGAGCGGTAACCAGACTGTCGAGATGAGGCGCTGTTGTCCTGTCGTTACGCCATGGATCCGAGGGCTTCCATTAGTTGGTTCTCGGCAGATTGCATCGCATTTCGGGCGGCCTCTGGCCCCATCGAAACGCCCTCGGCGCGGATGAATGAGATGTCGGTCAGCCCCAAAAAACCCAAAACTGCCCCCAAATAGGTCTCCTGGAAATCAAAAGATTTCTGCGGGCCATCCGTGTATATGCCGCCGCGAGATGACGCCACGATCACCTTCTTGCCCGGCGGGATGAGGCTCTCAGGTCGTCCGTTTGCGCCGTACCGAAAAGTGCGGCCCACTCGAACCACATGATCTATCCATGCCTTCAATGAAGACGGAATCCCGAGGTTATACATCGGCGCCCCGATGACGATGACGTCGGCACCCAGCAGCTCATCGACTGCCTGATCGGACAGTCTGATCGCATCGGTAACCGACGGGCCGCCCTGACCCGCCGGTGTGAAGAACGCCCCAATGACCGCCCCGTTTAGATGAGGTAATGGGTTGGCGCCGATGTCCCGCGTTACGATGTTGATATTCCCGTTTTTTGCACGCAACACATCAAGCACCTTGGCCGTCAACTGACGTGATACCGAGCGCTCTCCGAGCAGGCTGCTATCGATGTATAGAACCGTTTGCGACATAACCTCGTCCTTTAGTAGTCCAGACTCGACACGCGCACAGTTTTAGCGCTAAACTTACTAAGTGTCGATAAAAATATTGATTGACGACAAGATTCCGCTTGCAAAGCGGCTAGATCCAATGAGCCCGACGGCGGGCCACTACGAGTGACGGGGACGGATGGCGCTCTTTGTAGGAACGGATGTCGGAGGCACGTTCACCGACCTTTGGGTTTCGGACGAACGAGGCGAAATCCGCGTCTTCAAGAGTCCCACCACCGCCGATGTAAAAACGGGTGTCATCGACGTCTTAAAGATTGCGGCCGCCGAACGTGGGATCAGCTTTGAGGCGTTCTGCTGCGACATCGTCCGTTTCGGGCACGGCACGACTGTGGGGTTGAATGCGCTTTTGACGGGTCGAGCAGCCCGAACCGCGGTCCTCACGACGAAAGGTTTCGGCGACACGCTTGAGATTGGTCGCATGCGCCGTCAAACCTCAGGGCAGAATGAAGCCGAACTCACCGATTTTACGCTCCGTAATCGCAATCCGCCGATCGTCCCACGGCGATTTGTCTTCGAAATTGAGGAGCGCATCGATTCGAAGGGCGACATCATCAAGGCGCTCGACGAGGCGCAGGTCCGCGCCGCCTTAGCAGGCCTGAACGAGGCTAGTGTAGAGGCGGTAGCCATCTGTTTGCTTTGGTCGACTGCGAACCCGGTGCATGAACTCACCCTGCGCGACGTTGTTACGGACATGGTGCCGAAGGCCTTCGTGTGCCTCTCACATGAACTGAGTCCGCTCGTGGGCGAATACGGCCGCATGTCGACGACCGCGGCGAACGCTGCGCTCGGCCCGATCGCCGGACGCTATCTTGAGGCGCTGGAAAACATCCTGCGCGCCGCCGGCATGCGCGTGCCGCTTCTTATGATGACCAATGCCGGCGGCGTCCTGCCAGTCGCCTCGATCGGCGACCGCCCGGTTTTCACCCTTTTTTCAGGACCGGCGGCCGGTGTTGTCGGCTCGGCCGTCATGGGTCGAAAGTTGGGCCTGGACAATGTCTTGACTTCCGACATCGGCGGCACGAGCTTCGATGTAGGGATCATCGCCCGAGGAAAGCCTATCTTGCGACGCGAAGTCTCGGTGGGTGGCGCCGATATCCGGGTGCCTTCGATCGATGTCGAATCCATCGGAGCGGGCGGCGGCAGCATCGCATCAGTTCGTTTCGGTCAACTGACGGTTGGGCCGATGAGCGCCGGCGCCAATCCGGGACCCGTTTGTTATGACCGTGGCGGCGTCGAGCCGACGGTGACAGACGCCGATCTGCTGTTAGGCATCCTGGATGCTGAAAACTTTCTCGGTGGCCGCATGCGGCTCAACGCTGATGTCGCGGCCCGCGCAATGCACGAGAAAGTTGCGCAACCACTCGGCATCGGAACCCTCGAGGCGGCGTGGGGAGTGCGCGAGGTGATCGACAGCAAGATGGCGGATCTGCTGCGCCGGATGACGATTCAGCGCGGCTACGATCCGCGCGAGTTCACACTTTTCGCCAACGGCGGCGCGGGTCCCTCGCACGCATGGGCCTTTGCGCGCGACCTCGGATTGCGCGGCTTCATCGTTCCGGCGGCGGCCACTGCGCAGTCCGCCTATGGTTGCGGTAACGCCGACCTCGGCGTCACAAAAGAGTGCGCGGTCTATCTTCGCGCCGGTCCAGGCACAGAACCGGATACGCGGGCGGTCGCTGCAATCGACACGACAATTCGGACACTTGAGAAGGAAGCCAAGGCTGAGTTGGTTCGCGCCGGCGCGCAAGGTGAGATCACGGCTGAGCGGCTGCTGGCCGTAAGGTTTCGCGGGCAGGCGAACGTGATTGACGTGGTTCTGGATGCGGCTCAGTTCGACGCTGGCGCTTTCGCAGCGCTGACCAAAAGGTTTGAGGGCATCTACGAAGTGCTGTTCGGCCGAGGCGCGAGCTACGCGGGCGCCGGGCACGAGATCGTCAGCGCGCGCGCCATCGCGCGGGGTGTGCTGCGACCGCCGGTGGCACGGGCGCAAGGTACACCCCTGGAATCTGCGGCCACACGTCGAGTTGTCTTCGCCGATCCCGCGGCCCCTATTGAGACCGCCATCTACAAAACGCGCTATCCGGCGCCCGACGTCAAAGTCGATGGCCCAGCGATCATCGAGTTTCCCGGACAAAGCGTGGTGGTGCCACCGAGTGGATCCGCCGTTGCCGATCAATTCGGCAACTTACACGTGAGCATCGAACCATGACGGGCTCCAATAGCGGCGAGACCACCGTCCATCCGGTGGCTTTCGAGGTCATCAGATCCCGGCTTCTTGCCATCACCGAAGAGATGCGCATCGCTTTGCAGAGCGTTTCCGGCTCACCCACGGTCACGGAAGCTTCCGATTTTTTTACCGGGCTATTTCTGCCGGATGGCTCATTCGCGTCAATGGGGTTCCAAGTCTCGTTCCAGGCCCCAGTGGTCGGAAACCTGATTCGTGCGGTTTACGCCAGACCAACGTTGGAGCCGCGCGACGGCGACATGTTCTGCGGCAATGATCCGTTCGTCGGAGCGCTCCACCAGAACGACATTCAACTGGCTGGCCCGATCTATGCCGACGGAAAGATTTTCGCCTGGGCCGGCGTCGAGGCACATGTCACCGACATCGGAGGCATGGACTTCGCCAGCTGGTCGCCGAATGCACGTGACGCGCGCCAAGAGGGCTTGCGCATACCGTGCGTCAGGCTCGTCGAGGGAGGCCGCGTGCGCGAGGACATACTTGAGATGATTCTCACGGCGACTCGTCTGCCGGCGCAATTGAATCTTGATTTCCGGGCTTTCGTTGCAACGATCAACGTGGCGCGCGAGCGCGTCGCAGACCTTGTCACCCGTTATGGCGCATCCACCCTGTCGGCGGTAATGAAGAGAATGATCGAGGTGTCGCACCAGCGGGTCGAGGAACGCTTGCTTGAGCTGCCGGATGGCGAATTCCGCGCGGTCGATTTCCTCGAGCACGACGGGGAGGCAAACCGGCTCTACAAGATCGACCTCCGGATGATCAAACGAGGTGGGCGCCTCAGCTTCGACTTCAGCGGCTCGAGCCCACAGGCACCGGGTTTCATCAATGCAACTCGCTCGGGTTTAGAGGGCGGCGTGACGGGAGCACTGCTGCCCATGCTCGCCTATGACATCCCGTGGAATCAGGGAGTCTTGCAGACTGCAGATATCATCGCACCCGACGGTCTGATTTGCACGGCACAGTTCCCCGCTCCGGTCGGGGCCGCGACAGTGGAATCGATCTGGGTCGTCTCCAATGTCTGCTCGCAGGCGCTGAATCGGTTGCTCTCCTGCGCACCACAGTATCGCGGGCGCGCTCAGGCCGTTAGCGATGGCACGATGGCAACATTCAACTTGGGCGGTCGTAATCAGTACGGCGAGCCCTTCGGTCTGCATCTCATGGATCCTCTTGCCGGGGGCTATGCCGCATTCGCGGGCAAAGACGGATATGAGGCGGGCGGTCCGATCAACTCACCGGCACCGGCCATCGCCGACGTCGAGCGCAACGAGCTGGCAGCGCCACTTTTCTACCTCTATCGGCGTCTAGCGCGCGACACCGGAGGATCCGGCCGCTATCGGGGCGGCGCGTCGGCGGAAGTGGCGCTGACCTTGGCCGGCATCGACGAAGCCGACGCCCTCATCATGACCCATGGCGCTGAGGTCCCCAACGCGTGCGGTCTTTTTGGCGGCTATCCGGGCGCGACGGTCATTCAGAAATGGGCACACGGCGCGGCGAAGAACGGTGTGTGCTCTGCCGAGCCGAACTGGATCCACTTCGGCCCGAAGCCTGGCCTCCAAAAGATGCGCATTGGGGACATATTCGCCGCCAGCTGGCAGGGCGGCGGCGGTTGGGGCGACCCGCTCGATCGAGATCCGGTCGCGGTGCATCGCGATTGCCGGAGTGACTTGGTTTCACCACAAGCGGCGGCCGACATCTATGGTGTGATCGTCAACGATACCGAATTGGACGCGGAGGCAACCCGAACACTTCGGGCATCACTGCGGGCCGAGCGCATCCGCGGCAGAGGTGTAAGGGCCAATTGTCCGCCGGATGCCCCCACCATCGGCGAGATTGGACCTGCCTTGAGACTCGTTCGGGTCGGCACTTAAGTCCACGTTGTCTCGCGTTCAGGCGCGACACTTGCGCGCGGATCGACGCGCTGGCGAGAGGGCGCGATTCGGGCCCCGTTCGCTTCCTCTCGCACGCTGCGGCTTCATGAGGGCTTAGAGATGTCGTCGTTCTACTGTCCTGTCTCCGGGGAACTACTGGCGGTCGATGTGCATGAGAAAGGGGCGATCCCGCCGGACGACATCATCCTCGAATTGGCAAGTGTCGGATCAATGGCGTCGGCGCGTTCAGCATGATTGTGCAGCTCTCAACAACCCAGCAAGACCGAACCTTTATTCCCCGGATCGAATCGGAGACGTGAAATGTCGCGAAAAGTAATCGTTACGGTTGCGCCAACCGGCGGCATGGCGAGCAAGTCCCAAAATCCGAATCTGCCGACGCAGCCCGACGAGATTGCTGATGACGTCGTGCGCTGCGCGAAGGCAGGTGCGGCCGTCGTCGCGCTGCATGCGCGGCGCCCGGACGATCTTGCGACGTGCGACCCAGCCATCTACGGCCGCATTAACAAGCTCATCCGCGGGCGCTGCGACATTATCATCAATAATTCTACCGGCGGCGGCGTCACCGGTGACATGATCCGCGAGCAGCCGAACGGTCTTTGGGAGATCCTCTATGAGGAGCGTCTCAAAGGCATGGAAGCCGACCCTGAGATGGCAACCCTCGACGCCGAGACCACTGTCGCCAGCTTCGGCGGACGTGAGATCGTCGTGGCAACCACGCCTCGACGCTGCGAGGAAATGGCTAGGCTCTTCATGGAAAAGGGCATCAAACCTGAATGGGAAGTTTTCAGTCCCGAGCACATTATCCAAGACGTATCGCGTCTGATCGCGAAGGGTTATGACAAGCCACCGTATTTCATCAACATGGTGCTCGGCGGCGACCGAGGCTTCCAGGGAGCCATGCCATACAGTTGCGATACGCTCAATTTCATGATCCGACAGCTGCCGCCACAGAGCGTGTTCTGCGTCTCGGCTATTGGTCCTGCACAACTGCCGGCCACCACCCAAGCCTTGCTCATGGGCGGCCACGTCCGAGTCGGCCTCGAAGACAACAACTACTACCGGTCCGGGCAACTCGCGACCAACCTGCAACTCGTCGAGCGCACGATGCGAATCATGTCGGAATTGCAACTCGAGCCGGCATCAGCCTCCGAGGCGCGCGAGATGCTCAATCTCCGGACGCGTTGAATGGCGACCAATATGCCGCGATCGAGCATCGCCTTCCTCATCAAGCGATCTCACACCCTTTGCCTTGATCTGACCGAGCCCGCATTGGCGGCGCAAGGTTTGACCTTCATGCAATACATCATTCTGGTGTGGTTGAAGGACGCCATGACGGTGACTCCGAAGGACATCTGCACCGAGTATCGCCATGCCGGCGGTGCGCTGACGCGCGTCGTTGACCAGCTCGCCGAACGCGGCCTATTGGAACGCAACCGCGACATTGTGGATCGGCGAAAGGTGAATCTGCGCCTGACGCCGGCAGGCCGCCGCGCGGTTGAGCGGCTGATTCCGCTCGTTGTCGACATTCTCAACGCGGGTCTCTGCAATTTCAGCGACTGTGAAGTTCAAGAGTTCACGCGTCTGCTGTTGAAGTTAAACGCCGATCTGCACTCGCAACTCGAGTCGGCGCGCCTCCGGGCGACGCCCGCCATCGGCGACGGTCCCGCGCAAGAGGGTTGTCCTGCGGGTTCCTCACACTTATTTCAGCTGCGCGTTGCCACGTGCCAATGATAGACGGGCTACATTTATGAATTGACGATATTGTACATATCATCTACGATTTGATCCGACACGGCGACATTTCTATGTTCTTGATGGACCCGTTGCGACGAAACACGTGCGACGACTAACGCATTGAGGAGAGATCATTGGGCAGACTCACTGGGAAGGTAGCCTTCATCACCGGCGTTGCGAGCGGCATGGGCCGCGCCGCCGCTAAACTTTTTGCAGCGGAGGGCGCGAGAGTCGTGGGATGCGACGTCAGCCAATCTGCAGCGCAACAAACCGTCTCCGAAGTCCGTGATGCCGGAGGTCAGATGGTGACGTTCGGCCCCGTGGATCTGAGTTCCCCTGCCGAAGCTCAAAAGTGGATATCCGATGGCTTCGCTGAAACAGGCGGAATCGACATTCTTTACAATAACGCCGGCGGTGCGCGCTTCGGCCTGTTCGGCGAACTCTCGCAGGAAGACTGGGCGTTTACCTTGCATAATGAAGTTGACCTGGTTTTCTATGCCACCCAGGCCGCTTGGCCGCATCTCATCGCCCGGGGCGGCGGCGTGGTGATCAACACTGGATCCGCAGTCGCAGTTCGCGGCAATCCCAACATGGGCTTTGCAGCGCACGCTGCGTCGAAGGGCGCGATAGTGGCATTCACCCGACAGCTTGCGGCCGAAGGCGCCAAGCACAAAATCCGAGCAAATACCGTGTCTCCCGGTCCGATTCGAACGCCGGCGACGGCAGTAATCCCACCCGAGCCGACGGAGAGAATTAGAGCGTCGATCCCCCTGGGACGGTGGGGCGAGGTCGAAGACGTTGCCTATTGTGCGCTGTATTTGGCATCTGACGAAGCGCGCTGGGTCACAGGGGCCGATTTCGTGATCGACGGCGGCGGGGCCGTTGCCGGCCTTTGAGGCATCGATGCGAATTGAGTGGACCGATTCGCGGTTCTGTCGAGCCAGTGCCATTTGCGCAGCACGCGTACGTGGCGGCTTTTGTGGAGCGCGGGCTCGACCACAGCCTAGCGTCACTGGAGGCAGCGGAAGGTCGAATTAAGGAATTCAGGCGCGTTCGTTCGCCGCAGGGCGCCCGTAAGCCTCGACAGTCCGGCCGATCGCGGGGCGCTCCGCGCCCCGCTTCTTCCGCGTTTAGGACCGGTTCATGTCCCAAGGCGTCGTGCCGGGCGGCAGCTTCGGGCGATGCACCAGTTCGCTGAGCGGAACCCCGGCTTCGTACTTCGCGATCAACTCTTCGGGATCGACGATGATGCCCATGAAGTTCTCTTCATAATTGCCCGCGGCAAAGAACGCATCGACTTCTGCAACGGTTGGGAACACGTCGTAGTCCATCTCGATTTTATTGCCGTCCGGATCGCGGTAATAAAGTGAAATGGTCGGGCCGTGATTGATGGTCCAGTAGGGCGCGATGCCTTGGGATTTTAAGTAGCGGAACTGCGATAGCAATGCGCCCAGAGTGGGATATGAGAATGCCAGGTGCTCGAGTCCCCAACTGTTGGGCGGCGGCCGCTCGACCAGCTTGGGCAGACCGATGAGACCGATCCGGTGGTGCTCGTTGTCGTAGGTCATAAAGCATACCTTGTCATTCTCGAAGGCGACTTTCGCAGCGAGCGCATTCAAATACCAACCCCGCGCCCGCGGCAGGTTTGGCGTCGTCAACACGGCATGGGCCAGCTTGCTCGGCCGCACGCGATCCGGGTATTCGTCGGCGAGGCGCCGCTTGGCGCGGGGTCTTTCAGTGACGGTATTCATTAGTTCTTCACCTCATCTTGTAGTAGGTACTCTCAAGCCAGAACTCCTGGGCAGAAAACTCTTGCGCCGGACTCGCCCGCTCCCATTAGGGGAGTGTCGTGGACTCCGGTTCGTCGATGACCAGGTTGTTGATTTCACCCAACCCCTCAATCTCGATCCGACATCGCTGCCCCGCCTTCATGTAGCGCGGCGGCACTTGTGCCCCGCCGACCCCTGCCGGCGTGCCCGTCGACAATATGTCGCCGGGCTCGAGCGTAAAGGCGGTGGTCAAAAATGCGATCATCTGAGGAATCTTGTGGATGAATTCCGCGGTGTTGCCGTCCTGCCGCGGCTCTTCGTCGATCCATGTGCGGACGCGAAGCACGTTGGGGTCCGCGATCTCGTCCGCAGTAGTCAACCAAGGACCTATGGGGCCATGGGTATCGAATGATTTTCCCATCGTCGCGGTCGGCGACAGGCTCTGCCAGTCGCGCACGCTCACGTCGTTGCACACGACATAGCCGGCGATCATCTGATACGCGCGCTCGGGCGTTACGTGGCGGCAACGCGTGCCAATCACGATGCCCAGTTCGCCCTCATAGTCTAGAGCGGCGGAGCAGCGCGGCAGATGCATCGGATCATGAGGACCAATTATGCAGCTCACTTGCTTGTTGAACCAGTGTTGATGCTGGGTCGATGGGATCACGGCGCGTGGATGCGATTTCGCAAACTCTTCGAGGTGCTTGGTGTAGTTGGCGCCGAGCGCCAGATATTTACTAGGCCTCGGCACCGGCGCCGACAGCGTCACCTCAGCGAGCTGAGTGCGCCGACCCTTGCCGGCGAGGGCCCGGCGCACTCCGTCCATTCCATTCGCACCGGCGCGCAAGAGATCAATCATTGTTGCCGGCAGCCGCGGATCAAGCGACACCACGTCGATGACTACATCGTTGTCGATGACGCCGAGCCGCTCCTCGCTGTTACCGTGCCGATACGTCGCAAGTTTCATGTCCCTCTCCAATATCGAATTCAATGAGGCGCATCGAGGCCGCGCGGTGTGGATTGCCCGGCAAGCACCCATTCGGCAACTTCGCCGCAGGACGCTACCCAAATGTCCGGGCGATGCTGGGCATAGGCGACGATGCTGAACAGGGCCTCCATGCGCTCTCGAGTCTGTCCGATGATCCAAGGATGGAAATCGAAGACGGCATGCACGCCGAAGTGCGCCGCTCGATCGATCTCATTGATGAATGCTTGCTCGAGCAAAGACGGACCAAATTGCCCATCGGGCGCTCGGATGTTGAAACGCGCGCCCATTCGCTCGTCGAGCTGATTACCATCGACGAAGGGCCAGCTGAACGGCATGCTCACCACGCCGCCCAAGACCACCCGGGTTCCCTCGCCGATGCAAGAGAAGTGGGAGAACCCATACCGGCTCATCAAGTCGGCCAGATTGTCCGACCCGTAGCCGCCGGGCGGACGAAACCCGGTGGGGCGCAGTCCCGCCGAAGCCATGGCATCCAGCGATCGCTCCAGCACCTCGACCTGGCGCCGGGCGTCGAGCGTCGCCCAGATTTCGTGCCGCAATCCGTGCAAACCGACTTGATGGCCAGCTTCCACCATGGACCGCAACGTATCCGGATACACGGTCGCGTTCCACGCCTCGACGAAGAAAGTCGCCTGGAATCCGTGCAGCCGCTTTAGGAGTTCGGGCACAACCTCAGTGACCGACATATGGGAGCCGACGGGCTGGTCTTTCGGCCACTTCCCAAATTCGATGTCGGAAGCTTCGCCCAAATTATCAAAGGTAAAGCTAACCGCGCCCTTCTTGCCAGCCGGACCCCAAGCTGGCTTTGTGGGCAGACCCCTCCCCGCAAACGGTACGTTCTCCATTGAGAATCTCTCGTTCTAATATCGACAACAATTAATTTTAGCGCTAAAATATAATCTTGTCGATAAAAATATTGACTGACAACAAGAAGAGTGGACTTGGCTTTAAAAGGCGCGGGGAAGATAAAATGAAGTTAATTCAAGGGTCTGGCTTAGGAATTCACGCTCGGCTAGCCGCGGGATGTAGCTTGGGTATTTTATGTTGCTCGGTGAGCGCAGAGGCGCAGAACCTGCCATCGTCCGCCCGTCAGAGTACCGACGCCTCTGACATCCCTGAAATCATCGTAACGGCGCAACGCCGCAACGAGAATTTGCAGGACGTTCCAATTGCGGTCTCGGCCGTGAGCGCGGCGCAGCTGGAGATGCAGGGTATCACCAGCACTCTCGACATCGGTCGCGCCGTCCCGAGCCTGATCGTCACTCAAACCTTCGGTTATGTGCTCCCGCGCATCCGCGGCGTGGGCAACAGCGTCGTCGGCGCCGGATACGAAAGCGGCGTTGCGACCTATATTGATGGCGTTTATCTGGCGGCCGCCCCGGCGGGCTTGCTTTCGCTCAACAACATTGAACAGATCGAGGTGCTGAAAGGACCGCAGGGCACCCTGTTCGGCAGAAACGCCACAGGCGGCCTGGTCTCGATCATTACGCGCGAGCCGTCATCGACGCCCGGCGGCACCATAGAACTCAGCTACGGCGACTATCAGACGGCGACCACCAACCTCTACCTGACGGGTGGGTTGGGAAGGGCCGTCGCGGCAGACTTCGCCGGTCATATAAGCACCCAGGGCCAGGGCTATGGCATCAACCGTTTCAACGGTCGCGACGTCAATCGCATGGACAACGACATCGCGCTGCGCTCTTCGCTTCTGATCACGCCAAGCGAAGATACCAAGATCCGGCTCACCCTCGATTACGAGCAGAATAAGGGATCGAACTATGGCGCAGTTCGGCTCGCGCCCGGAACGAGCACATTCTTTCCGCAGGGACCCATTCAGAGCGCATGGGATGTGGACTCAGACGATCAGCCCTACAACCGGTACAAGGGCGGCGGCGTTACGGCTCGAATAGAACAGAATCTGGGATTCGGGAAGCTCACGAGCATTTCCGCCTACCGCGAATCGCAGAATGTGATCGGGGTCGACGCGGACGCCACTCCCACACCGTTGCTCGACCTCATCGAGGCACAACGCGACAAGCAGCTGAGCCAGGAGATCAACCTCACCTCTGACCAATCATCAATCATTAAATGGGTAGCGGGTCTCTATTATTTCGGCGCCTCCTCTGGCTACGATCCAAGCCAGGCCGCATTTTTTGGCTTCTTACAACCCTCCACGCCCTTCGGTCCGATTGCGGCTTTGAATAATTTCGGTCGTGAGCGCACGGAGTCCTATGCCGGCTATGCACAGGCAACCGCGCCGGTCGCGGCTGACACAAACCTGACGCTCGGACTCCGGTACTCGTCTGAGAGACACATTCTTGATGGGTACCAGACCATTGATATTGCCGGTAGTCCCAGCGGCCTCGAGACGCCTTTCGCGGAGCAAACCAGAAGTTTTTCCGACCCTACCTGGCGAGTGTCGCTCGATCACCGTTTTTCGCCAGAATTGATGGCGTACGTGTCCGAAAATCGGGGATTCAAGAGCGGCGGCTTCAATCCCCAAGTCCCCACCGATCCCGCTTATGAACCAGAAAAACTGGATGCCTATGAAATCGGCATCAAGAGCGATCTGTTCAATCGCCGTTTACGCCTCGATGCGGCGGCCTTCTACTATGACTATACAAACCTACAAGTAGCAAAGTTCACCGGATCCCAAACCACCTACTACAACGGCGCGGCCGCCCGTATTTATGGATTGGACACCGATTTCGAAATTCGGCCAATTACGAATCTGACAGTGAGCGGAGGATTCACACTCCTGAACGACCGTTTCACCAACTTTCCCGACGCGGTCTTCGCCTTTCAGGTGCCGGGTGGCCTAGACACCGAGATCCGCTCCGCGGCCGGAAACCGCCTGCCGCAAACCGCCGATTTCACCGCGACGGTCAACGCAGACTATCATCTCCCCACCAGTTTTGGCGGCACCGGCCTCGACGTTAGCTACGGCTATAACAGCGGATATTATAGTCAGCCGGACAATATTCTGCGTCAGCCGAGTTACAGCACTTTGGCGGCTTCCTTGCGGTTTGAACTCAAAAACGGCGTTCTCTTGAGCGTGTGGGGATGCAATCTCACCAATGCCAAGATCGCTCAGACTCTGGCAGCCGGTAGTTTCAACAGCATCGTCAGCTACGCACCCCCTTTAACCTACGGAGCGACGGTCAGTGCCAAATTCTGACGTTACACACATTCGATCGGTGAGGACGCCGATGAACGTCGACGAGAAGCTTCATCAACCTGTATTAACACCGGCGCTAACGTGCCGATTTCCTGAAGGAGTATCGTGATGAAAACCTCGAGTGATTTGAGTTTCGCGGCAGAGAATGCGCACAACAAAGTATACGGTGGATTTGAGGGTGTAGAAGTTCCACAGGGCCTCGAGGGAAAAATCGCCGAGCGGCGCGCAAACAATCATACGAAGCGCCTTCATCACCACGCATTTCGTTGCCGAAACGCGGAAGAAACGCGGCTCTTCTATGAAGATGTATTGGGCTTTCCGCTCATTCAGGCGGTGATCCAGAATCGTGATTTTGGCTCGCGTCAAGACAATAACTTTTGCCACATTTTCTTTGAGCTTGCCGATGGTAGCGCGCTTGCGTTCTTTGATTGCACGGGATCGCTCGTAACACGCGACTACGAACCTGGCACCGGTTTTGACCATCACGTCGCGCTGTATGTGGAGAGTGATGAGGACCTGAACTACTATAAAAGGCGCCTCGACGCGGCAAAGATCCCCAATCACTACGTCGATTACATCGTCTATCATTCGCTGTACGTCAACGACCCCAATGGACTCAACATAGAGTTCTGCGCAAATCCGCCGATTACGGCCGATTACGAGTTGAAGGCGGAACTGGTGGCGCATCGTGACCTGAAAACATGGATGGACTTTGCACATAACGGGCAAGGTTCCAAGTAGCGGCAGAGCGGATATACTGGGTGTAGCACGGGCGTATGGATTTGGATATGGAATTGAGTGCGGTCCCGGGGACGTATATCGAGGCGGTTCAGCAGCGCCTGCGGGAAGATATTGTCTCGGGAAGGCTGGCACCGCGGGAAAAGCTTCGGCTGGCCGAACTGAAGACCCGTTATGAAATGGGTTCGAGTCCTCTTCGCGAAGCCCTCTCGCGCTTGGTCGGCGAAGGTCTGGTCACTTTTGAGGGAAACAAGGGTTTTCGGGTACGCGGCCTGTCACGCGAGGATCTGGCGGACATCGCCTATATGCGCACCGCCGTAGAGACATTTGCAATCCGCACGGCCATCGAGCGCGGTGGTGTGGAATGGGAGACTGGAATCGTCGGTGCCCTGCATAGGCTCGTCACCTTGACGCGCGACACGGCGACCGATCGGGCGAGCTTGGATGCCTGGAACGACGCGCACGATCGCTTCCACGAGGCGTTGATTGCGGCGTGCGGTTCGCCGCGCGTCTTCGAGACGCAGCACCGGCTTGCCGAACATCACAACCGCTACCGCCGCATATTCATGGGAGACAATCTGCCGCGCCAGCTGCTCATCGATGAACATACGGATATTGCAGATGCCGCACTGGCGCGCGACGCGGACCGCGCGGCCGCGCTTCTCGGCCGTCACATGGTCGTCACTTCTGACTTCTATGCGCGGGTTCTCGCGGGTAGCGAGCAGGCGGCATCCTCGAATGCCGCCAGCTCTGAGCTCGAATAGCTCCGCCGCCTCAGTCAAAACTGCTGACAGCAGGACGCTAGCTCATAGCGCCCTGAACGCTCGACTTGCAGTACGATAGAGCGCAAATCGAGCATGAGGGACGGAGGCGACAATGGCGCTATACGCCGATAGCCGACCCCCAGCCCCAGTCAGCCGATGCTAGTCTCCTCGTTGCTGATACAGCTTAAGGATCCGATCGGCATTTCCGTGGGCGACTTTTTCAAGATCCGCCGCCGATACGGATAGGCCTCGTAGAAACTCTTGGCCGTGCGAGTTACTGCTATACGGGTAGTCCACAGAAAATAGAATCCGATCGACGCCGAATACGGCGAGCGCTACCTTAAAGGGCGGCATCGTAAAGAGCCCGCTCGTGGTTATCGACACTTGATCAAGAATGGTCTGGCTGACCGACCTTGCGAGATGGTTGATGTGCGGACTGAAAATCTGGTCACAGCGCGCCATCATGGCTGGCAATCCTTCACCCATGTGCCCAATAATCAGCTTCAATGTTGGATGCCTGTCGAAAGTACCCGAAAGCACCAACCGCAGGACATGGAGCGCGAGTTCGGAGTGCCAGCCCCAACCCGGCCCCGCAAGCAAGAAGTCTGTGATGCCTGGCAATCCAGTAAAATAGGCTTTGCGCACCGACTCCGGCGGCAAGTTCGGATGTAAATAGATCGGGACGTCCAGCTGCTCAGCCCGCGAAAGAACGGGCTCGAAGCGAGCATCGTCGAGAAAACAGTCCTCGGTCATCCCGTTTATCATGACGCCGCAAAAACCGAGTTCACGCGTTGCCCGTTCAAGCTCATCGGCCGCCGCCTGTGGACTCCGCATCGGCAAGTGCGCAAACCCCGCGAACCGGCCGGGATGCTCGGCGACCGCCCTGGCCAACACGTCGTTCATCGCTCGCGCCAAGGAGACGCCGTCAGCGCCATCAACCAAATCGGCCCCTGGTCCTGACGCCGAGAGCACCTGCACGGTGATGCCCGTTCGATCCATGTCACGGAGTCGCTCCGCGCCAAGGTCCGCTAGCTGCGCGTCTGGCCCCTTCCAGCGGCCCACTGGAAACCCGCGCCTCGCTATGGCATCCGAGCCTATTTGCCGAATCAGGGCCGGGATTGCGAAATGTTCTTCAAGAGCAACAACACGCATTGATCATCCCTCATCGAGTCAACACTTTGGCCGTTACGTAGTCCGTCGTTCTGAAGCTTGCTGGCGCCATTGATCCAACCATCCCAATCCCGCTTCCGTGCGCCCCGTCGGGTGATACTCTGCGCCGAGCCAGCCGTCATATCCGGAGCTAAGCAACGCGGGAATGATATCGCCAAACCGAATCATGCCGGTACCGGGTTCATGCCTACCCGGGGCATCGGCGAACTGGACGTGGCCTATCATCGCTAGACACCGCAATATTTCCGCCGGCAAACTAAGTTCACAACGCGCTGCGTGGTACAGATCGAACTGCAATCGCACGCGATTTTCACAGCGCGCAAGAATCTGCAGCGAGTCCGGCAAGCTGCCGACCAGGTAGCCGGGCACATCGTGGGGGTTGAGAAACTCGATCAAGATCTGGCGCGTCGGGACCGCATCCGCGCTGAGCATCAAGTTATCGACAAACGTGTCGCGGCAGATGCCCCGCTCCGCCGGCGCGCACGGACCCGCCAGTATATGCACAAACTTCACACCGAGCGCATCGGCATATTCCGCAATCTTAGGAAGCTGAGACCGAAACTCAGCCCGCATCTCCGGGCGCCCCGCCGTCCCTGATGGGTAGAGCTTCGGAATAATCGGTGAATTCATCAACACGACCGGTAGTGCCGCCTCCGCCGCCGCGCGATGCAAGGCGTCCGCCGATTCGTCATACGGAAACTGCAGCTCGATACCATCGAAACCGGCCCGTTTGGCCTCAGAAAAACGCTGCAAAAAAGGCAGTTCCCTGAACATCACACTGATGTTTGCCGCTATCTTCATTCGAGCAACATTTTATCTTGCAGGTTTCCCGCGTCCGCATAAAGCGCTATGAGCGAGGAAATATCTTCGTCGGAAAGTCCCAACTCCACGGCTCGTTGGTACGCCGCGAGCGTTGCCTCCACCAAGGGCAACCGCAGACGGTGAGTGCGTGCGAGTTCGTCGATGGCACTGGAATCCTTCAGCATCAGGGCGATTGCACCCAACACTGGATGGGTAATGCCGGCGGCCATGCGGGGCCCGAACACTTGCAGCGGTATGGAATCGGCAAATCCGCCGGCCAAGGCCCCCGGCAATAGGTGGGCATCGATCCCGCTGGCACGCGCCAACGCGATCGCCTCGGCAATTGCCAACAAGTTGCTGGATACGATCAGCTGATTACATAACTTGAGCGTCTGTCCCGCGCCGACATTGCCCACGCGAGTGACGCGCTGCGCCAATGCAGCGAAAACCGACGACAGCCGTGTGATATCAGTCTCAGCGCCTCCGCAGAAGATAACCAACTTGCCCTGGGTAGCGCCCGGCACGCCGCCTGATACCGGCGCGTCGACCCAGGCAGTGCCGCATTGCCGATTTATTTGCCCAGCGATCCGAGCGGTGTGCTGCGGCCCCAAGGTCGAGAAGTCAGCGACGAGAGAGACGGGATGCGAACACGATGCCACGCCGTCAGCGCCGAATAGCACGGACTCAGCGGCAGCGAGGGTCGCCAAACACAGGCAGACTGCATCAACACCCTCCGAAGCTAACGCTGGCGTGGCTGCGCTTTTAGCGCCGGCGGAAACTAAGCCGTGCAATTTGTCGGGCGTGCGATTCCATACGCGCACCTTGATGCCCGCACCCAATAAGCGATACACCATCGGAATGCCCATGAGACCTGTTCCCAAAAACGCCACTTCGCGGATGGGGTTAGTCATTGACACGCTCTTCCGGCCACACCAGGTTGCCATACATGAGCGCGGTGACGTCGGGCATCTCGCGCATCCCCGGGCCGCCGCGTGGTCCTTCATTGCGGATGATGACGACGCTGCCAGGTTGACGTCTCACTCCCGGCATTGGATGGAGGATCACACCATGCATGCGTGGAGGTTCTCTTCGCATTACAGTCACTCGACCGGTCTTTGCTTTCGCCTGATGGCGGACAGAACGGTGCCGACAGGATCACCAGGGATTTTAAGAGCCATAGTTGCAATACGAGTTGCTTCCCGAGCCTGAATTCCCAAGCTGCGCAAGTACATGGCCACCGTGACCTGCGTATAATTGGCCGGCACGTGTTTCTCGCCTAAAATGGTCCTCACCACCATGGCGACCATCCCCAGACCGATATCATGCGCGGCCTGTATCGACTCAATCTTAAATCGCCCACTCGAAACGCCCTCGCTGAACATGGCGACCGCATGTCGGCGCATTTGCTCGTTAAGGGGCCCGCCGGCAATGGGAATCATACGAACCAAGATAGCGCCGCGGACGGGATCTCCAGCGGCCATACCAATAAAGCACCGTGCTGACGCCGCGACCCGCTCAGCAGGATCCCGCAGGTCCGACAAGACCGGCAAGATCAGCGCGTTGATCTCCCTTGCCAGTTCGTCGGCAACGGCAGCCAGAATCTCTTCTCGAGTCTGAAAGTAGTTATAAAAAGTTCCTCGTGACACGCCGCTGGCCGCGATGAAGTCAGCGACGACGGGTACATCGAAGCCCTTCTCAGCAAAGACGTGGAACGCCGCGGTCACGAGTTCTTTCCGTGTTCGCGCGCGTTTCGCCCTGCCGATTTGAGCCCGCCGGGCATTGGGCTTCGACCCTTTTATTGTTGCTCCAACGGTCATAATCGGCGCGCATCCTACTGAAAACCCGAGGCTAATTAGCGTGCACGTACGAATTCGCAGCTAAGGATAGCGCAACTGCAACCGTCTGCGCTGATCGGTAACATGATTCCAATGCAAATCTCGCATTGACATGTATGTCAATTTGACACATCATGCAAGTTAGGTCTGGAAACGAAGAACTGCCACTTTACGACCCCGGAAACTGACCAATCCACGCATTATTTTTGGCCATTTGTCGAAATTTCGATCTCGACAACGAAAAGTTCGACGAGGAAATTCGGGCCGGCACCGAGTGCCCGTTTGTTCAACAGGACGAGCCAATGGTCGAGGCTTTACAGGAGGTTGTAGGCGACCGGGAATTCTGGTCAATGAAGCCGGCACTCCTGCAGGGCGACATTGGTACAGTGGCAGTTAGGCGCGCGCTCGACCGGATGATCGAGAAAGAACGTGCGGCCTCCGATCATTCGTGCCAACCCGCTCCGACCTTCGGTTGAGCGATGGCATGAAACTCGCAACATTCACTCAAAACGGAAGGACACGGATTGGTGTCGTGGAAGGCGATGCGATAGCCGATGTCGCCTCCTCGAAGATACCCACCGAAATGGTGGCCTTGCTCGAGGGCGGTCAGCCGTCGCTTGATGCCTTGCGTGCCGCATTGCCCGCAGCAGTTAGATTACCGTTGTCGAGCGTCCGGCTCGAGGCGCCTGTACTTCGACCGAGAAAGTTTCTTGGGCTGGGCGCCAGTTACGCGTCCCACTTGAAGGAAGTTGCTCACCTCATGCAACCCCCCAAGCACCAGACTTGGTTCAATAAACAGGTTACCTGCGTCAACGGTCCGTACGACGACATTCACCTGCCGAGCGTGTCCAACTCTCTCGACTATGAAGGAGAGCTCGCCATCGTCATTGGTGCACGCGGACGAAATGTGAAAGGAGCGGCCGTGCGCGAAATGATCGCAGGATTCACCGTGTGCAACGATGTAAGTGTGCGTGAATGGCAAATGCGAGCGATGACCGCAACCCTCGGCAAATCATTCGATACACACGGACCCTTAGGTCCATGGATCGTGACGATGGATGAACTCCCCGGAATTCATAATCTCTCGCTTCGAACCTGGGTGAACGGTGAGCTTCGCCAAGATGGGCGCACCAGCGAACTGATCTATCGCTTCGGCGAAATGATCGAGGAGTTGACGACAGTTTTCACTTTAGAACCTGGCGATGTGCTTGCAACGGGAACTCCCGCGGGAGTCGGGGGCGCCCGCCAGCCTCCTATATATCTGAAGATTGGGGATGTGGTGAAGGTTGAGATTGAGGGCATTGGGCACATTCAGAATCGCGTCGTCGCAGGGCCATGATAGGAGACATCGATGCATAGCGAGTCACGCAACTTATCCGAAATCCGGGCGGCCAAGTCGCTTATGCCGGCGAAGCTTTCGCATGTGGTGCTTCGCACCGCGAAGCTTAAACCGATGCGACAGTGGTATCTCACTACGCTGAATGGACACGTTCAATACGAAAACCCCAACGTTTGCTTCCTCACATACGACGAGGAGCATCATCGGATCGGAATAGTGCAAATACCCGGTGTTACGGACGATACCTGCGCGGGTCCGGGTCTCGAGCACATCTCTTTTGCGTACCGCCATTTAGGCGAGCTGCTGGCCAACTATCAACGCCTCAAGGACGTCGGCGTCGAACCGTACTGGACCATCAATCACGGGCCGACGATTTCCATGTACTACCGTGATCCCGATGGGAATCGCATCGAGCTCCAATACGATGTCTTCTCGACCGCCGACGGCGCAAATCGGTTCATCGCGGAGAACTACGCCGAGAATTTCATGGGTATCCTTTTCGAGCCGGAGGACATGATCCGGAAATACGAAGCGGGTGTGAGTGTCGAAGAGATCGTCAAGAGGCCAATACTCCCTCAGGGTAAAACGCCTTGGGATATGCATCGAGCCTGATTGGCGCGGAAATGTGAAGCGCATGCGTGTACTCGAGCTCAACCGGTACGGTCCGCCGGGCGAGGTTCTGGAAATCAATCGCGAAGTCCAGATACCCTCGCCATCGGCAGGCGAGCTTCTGATTGAAGTCAAAGCCGTGTCGGTGAACCCGGTCGACTGCGCGATCCGGCGAGGCTACGGCCGTGAAGTATTTCGGAGCGCGAGCGCAACGGGGTTCCCCGTGAGGCTGGGACGAGACGCTTCCGGCGTCGTCGCCACGGTGGGCGCGGGAGTGGAGAATTTTCGGCCCGGTGATGCGGTCTGGACAGCGCCGACGAGAGCTACATCAGCGGACTACATCGTTGTAGCCTCCTCCGAAGCCGCGTTGATGCCCAAGAACCTAAGCTTTGTGGAGGCAGCCGCGCTTCCGTTCGTTGCCATGACAGTTTGGAATACGCTGGTGAATCAAGTCGGTTTGTCCTCAAATTCGACTCTTGGCCAGCGGGTGCTTATTGCCCGCGGCGCCGGCGGGATCGGCAGTTTTGCGATACAGCTGATGAAGGCTTGGGGCGGGTATGTGGCCAGCATATGCAGTACCCGCAATGTCGAATTTGTGCAAAGACTCGGTGCAGATCTCGTGCTCGACTACGTCACGCAACCCATTGCCGGACTGCGCGACTTCGATGTTGTTCTTGATAGTTCATTTGATAAGGAAGAAGAGCTTCTAAATACGCTCAAAATCGGTGCACAGGCAACATACATCACGATCACTCCTCCCAAAATGCGGCTTGTCGATGAGTTCGGCCTCGAACTGGGCTCCAAAAAGGCAGATCAACTCCTCGCTTCGCGGCGAGCCGAACAGGCTCGATTCGGTCGTCGATATCACTGGGGATTCATGACGCCTAGTGGACATGCCCTGTCTGAGGTTACCAATCTGGTGGAGGCCGGCCGGCTGAAGCCTTTGGTCGATCGTGCCTATCCCCTGGAGCACATAGCGGACGCCCAGGAATATTGCGAAAGCGGGCGCGTACGCGGGAAAATAGTGATCGACATGACGTTGTAGCAGCGCGGTTATGCAGCGCACTTTTCAGTCAGCGGCAAGATGAGGCTCGTCAAGCCTTCTTGAGCTTGCGCAACGAGCGGACCTGCGCCGGTCGCTCCGTTCCCGGAAACGTTCCAGCCCATGCGCCAAAGGAAACCTCGCCGACATAAATATCGCCGCGCGAATCGGTAGCGAGCCCATGCGGCGCGATAAATTGATGCAATCCGGTGCCAGCACCGGTGTCGCCCAGACGAGCTTGAAGCTTACCTTCGTGGTCAAGGATGCTAAGCCGCGGACCCAAATTGGGGAAAGGCAGGGTGATAGGGAACGCCGGCCCCAGTTCGCCGACATAGAATAGAGGCGATTGGCCAGCCCCCATACACAGTGCGCACGGACGGTGCATGTTGTGCCACTGCATTTCGTATTTGCCGTCACCGTTGAACACCTGGACGCGATGGTTCTCACGGTCGGCGACATAGACCCAGCCCTCCGGGTCGCAACACAAATTGTGCGGAATGTAGAACTGGCCGGGCAGACTGCCCGATTCTCCCCAGGACAGCCGTAGCTTGCCATCCGGCGTATATTTATGGATGCGCGCGTTCATATATCCGTCAGAGACATAAATATCACCTTTTGGCGATAGGGCCGTATGAGTACAGCGGTTGAACGGCCTGCCACTCATAGGCGGTGCGGGCTCTCCGGGAATACCGATTGTCAGCTGGAGCGCGCCCTCGAGCGTAAACTTGCGGACGGTGTGATCACCAGTGTCGGTGCAGTAGATCATGTCGTCGTCGCCGATATGCAGCCCGTGCGGCTGATCGAATACGCCGTCCCCCCAAGAGCACAGGAAACTTCCGTCACGATCGAAGACAATCAACGGATGAGCACCGCGATGGAACACATACACCCGATCAGCTCGGTCTACCGCGACGGCAGCGACATCGCCCAGCGTCCACCCCTGCGGCAGTTCGCCCCAATCGCCCTCTACCTCATAGACGAATTCGCCTTCCCCAAGCCTGGTCGTCACGATATCAAGCAGGTTATTGGGGTTTTAACTGCTGCATTAAGCCGAACATGTCGGCGCTACCCCAGTGTTCGACATATTTGCCGTCGCGAAGTTTGATGATATCAATTACTGCAAGGTTGATTGCCTTACCAGTGCCGGGCATGCCTAAAAATGCCCCTTTATGTGTCCCTTGGTAACTTTTTCGGGTAACGACCGTATCGCCTTCGGCAAACTGATCATGAATGATCACCTTAACATCGGGAAATGCGGGGCGGAACACTTGTGTGATAAAGAAGTACGCAGCTCTGGGATTTGGCACCGCGTCATGCCCACTATGATCAACAAAAGTGGGTGAAACCAATTCGTCGTAAACGGAAAGATCTCCCCCTTCAATAAATTCCTTATTGAATTTGCGAACTATGGCTTTGTTTGTATCTTGCAGGCTAGACACTTTTAATACCCTCTTCTCAATAAAACAATAGAAAGCCAACTCCAAGGTGAAAATCGGCGCTGGTTGAATGAACGGAATTATCGCCTGCCCACGACAGTAGTCCTAACCTCTCGCCCTCGCCTCCCCTATAATTGTCGTGGGACTCGTGCGGAGCATCTTCCTGTATTTTGCACAAACGGGAGCGGTGTAGATCGACAAAACTGCACAACTGTTTCCTACTTCCGTGGGCGGACGACTGGGATAATGGACCGTCCGTTCGGACGTGTATAATCTCACAAGGCTTTGATGTCAAAGCATAGTAATGCGGAGAATGACCGGCTCCGTGTGAATATCAGAGGGCTTGAGCAATGCAAAATATCCGCACAAACGCCACGGTGGCGCCCGGTGCAGAGCATGGCGAAGTGATCGGTGTCGGCTATTTCCGCATTCCGGCGCCGAAGATCGAACCGCTGCTCGATTTTTATGGGAAGACATTCGGAATGAAGCAGATCGGTTGCATGCTGGACCATGGGGTCATTCTGAATGTCGGCCGCACGCCCGAAGAGGCGACAGCCAACAAGAATGTTCGAGTGATTCTCGACAATCGACTTACGCCTGTGGATCAAAATCCTGTTGCCTTCATCGTTCGCAACATCGGTCGTGTCGTGGAACGCGCAAAAGACAACGGAGCCACCATCACTATGGAACCCTTGGTGGCGCGTAACGGCAACGTCGTGGCGAAGTTTCTCGATCCTGCAGGCAACCGCATCGAGTTGATTGAAGAAGGATCGGATAAGGACGAGAATTTGTATCTTATTGGAAAAGGTTAGCCACGCGGGGGCGTTTGCGGCGGCGCATTACCCCACGCCCATCCGGCGTTAGTGTTTTCGCACTGCTAGAGGAGTTGCGCGACCTTGCGATGCATATCGAGCGTCGCGGGGTAATTTTCGAGCGTGGTGCTGCTCAGGCCGCATTCGCTCGCGACGCCGAATTTGCCGAGCACATCCTTGGCCGCCTGGATCCGCCGCGTTGCGCCTGCTGTGCCATCCTCCATGTGCACCAGGCCTAGATAGAGTTCGGTCTCCGGGTGAATCTTTAAACCCTTGAGCGGTGCGAAGTATGCGGCGTCGTCGCGCTCGATTGGCACTGGGAAGTGCATCCAGTCGATCGATCGGGTCACGCGCGCTGAAATGCCGTTCATGAAATCGACCAGCAACTGGGCGTCGATCGGCTCGATCGCATGCTTATCTTCTGAGCTGCCGTAGCACAAATGCATCCCCAGGCCGCATGCGGCCGGAACCATCGCTGCCGCGCGGGCGACGCTGTCGAGTGAGAGGGTCATCGACGGCAGATACGGCATCAGCCTCTTGAACAACGGCGAGGCTTCGCAGGGCCGCCGCTGTACCTCCTCGCTGACCGGTTCGCACACGTCCCATGAGATCAATAAGTCCTTGGCCGGCACCGTGCGCAGCAAGGCGTCGATCTCGCCCTTGAAGGCGGCTTCGGCCGCGGGCAGAACATCCTCCGGCTGGTGGAGGAGAAACATGATGGAGACCATCGGTGAGGGCAGCGTGACTTGAAAGCGAGTATCGGCGGGGAACTTACCCTCCTTGCGCAACCGTTTGAACTCACCGTAGGATTTCTCGGCCTGCGCCGCATAACCGTAAGGGCCGAGCCGCAGCTCGGCGGGCTTCACGCCCGATTTGAGGCGGAAAACCGGGACCCGCATGGCGCCACCCTCGTGAAACAGGACCTGGTCCACGGCTTCGAGCTGCGGGCTTGCCGCGTAGTGGGCCATCACGGCCAGCAACCATCCGGCCTGATCGCCATCCGGCACCGTCGTGCATAAGCCGCCCACATGCTCGCTGATCGCCTCGAACACCGCGGTCGCGGATCGGGGCGGCGCGCTGCCGACGAAGAGAACCGAGTGCGCATGGGTGTGAGTGTTCATCCGGATTTCCTTTGGACCGGCGGGTGGATCAACTTTCAACCAACGACTTTAGCGGGCAATGATGCGCAACTCTCATACGACGTCCCCAGGAATCCAGTCACCGCTCCGTATGCGGCGTCCCCGCCGGAACCCAGTCATACGGGACGGCCTGGACTCGATAGGCGTAGTTCGATTTCGGCGGTGGCTGGCCGGGCAGCGGCGGCATCGGCGCCGGGCCGATGACAGGAGTAATGTATTCCCAGACGATCGCGCCTTCGGGCGTGACCTGGAAGAACCGGCCGTTGATGCCCTCGTCGATCAAGGTGTTGCCGTTGGGCAGCCGCTCCGCCGAGCTGATGAATGGGCTGTAGAACTGCCAGTCGGCCTGGCCCGACGCACGCGCCGAATACTCCCAGACGATGCTCTTCTTTACAGGGTCGATCTCGATGATCCGCGAGCCGCCGACCACCTTCATGGGGACTGATGGAAAGCCGGCCTCGCCCTGATTGTCGAAGATCAGAATATTGCCAGCGCCGGGCCGGCCCTCGGGGATCATATGAACGTCGTGCTCGCCACTGATCTGGTCGAGCGGTCGCGGGACGATTTTGGGGGCGAACGGGT
>WNFR01003374.1_pt1 | contig 26027 bp, 36 predicted proteins | sample 5400221 | NCBI WGS metagenome assembly WNFR01 (sample SAMN13153357, study PRJNA577476) | soil metagenome | isolation source: 40 cm soil under Madrone tree | place: USA:California | collected 2016-06-14
ATTACAAGAGAGAGTGCTAGTTGGAGACACTATGATTCTTTCGCCAAGGTCGGTCGGGGAAACGCATGGTGATGGATTTGATGGAGCCACAACAGGCGCGGTCACGTCATGTCAAAACCGGCGCCAGATTGGTCATCGGGCCGGATCGGCACGAATCTCCCACGCCACGCAAATGACGACGCAACTGGCACGACCTCTCAAGCTGAACTGTGATAGTGAAGGATTAACAACTGCACCAGTATAACAGCATCTATTTATCTTATTACATATCGCTGTTATAAAAAAGGTGTGTCAAGTGAGTCTTAGACAAATGACGATTGTTTATCATCATTTAGCAGTCGTGCATGGACACTCCAGCCTGAGACGAGCAAGTCTAATTTGTGTCACATGTCCCTCGTCACGAAGAGGAAGGTTATGCGCAAGGTATGCCTGAACCCACGTAAAATAGACGATGAGTAGTGACCATTTAGGCTCAGCCATGTTACGGACATGAAGCGACAGCTGATGTGCTGCCGGAAGGCGTCCTGCTTGAAATATTCGACTACTGCCAGTTAAATCAAGACACTAACTTGATGGACTTGTATTCCAATTACTCTGCCCATGGTGTATGGAACACACTGGTGCATGTCTGCAGAAGATGGCGACAAATCATATTTGCGTCACCACGCCGTTTCGATCTCAAACTTCTTTGTACATACGGAATTCCTGTCAGAAAGAATCTGGATTGCTTTCCCGCTTTTGCCCATCATTATCGAATACGGCTACGATGGCGCTTTTCTTACTCCTGACGACGAAGATAATCTTGTTGCCGCACTCGAGCGTCACGATCGTGTGCTATCTATCAAACTTACCGCAATGAGTTCGCAGCTGGAAAAGGTCATCACTGTGATGTCAAATGGCCCATTCCCTGTGCTGACAGTCCTTCGGCTTTCGTTGGATGATTCGGTAGTTCAGAGGAGGTTAGTCATTCCTGAGTTGGTCCTTCCCGGTGGGTTCTTGGGTGGATCCGCACCACGTTTACGGGAGATCTTCCTCAACTGTGCTCCCTTTCCAATGTTACCAACGCTTCTTTTGTCGTCCCATGGCCTCGTTACTCTCGATCTCTCGAACATGCCTCAAGCTGGTTATCTCCGTCGTCCCTCCCTGATCAAATATTCTTTTCTCCTGAAATACGGACCGTCCTTCCCGCTCTCACCAAGATTGACGTCGAAGGTGTTGACCGGTATGTTGAGGACCTCACAGCCCGAATCGACACCCCTCAACTCAAGGGAATCAACATAAGATACGCAAATTGGCCTGATGATTCGCAAACGTGCAACTCGTCAAGTTCATGAATCGTTCGCTAGGTCTAACTCCGGCCCTGTTCAGGCGAGCACAAGTATCGTTGGATGGGAGACATTTCTCCTTCACCTCGGCTGATAGGTCATATGACTCCTTTTCAATTCCTATCGCATGCGAAGTGTCAGACTGGTATCTGCCGGACCTAACTCGTGTGCTCAGGGTGTTTTCCGCTATCCACTCCCATACTGCCTCTCTCAATTTGTATTGGTACGATCGTCGTTGGGGAGAGGAGGAGCCGGATGGCACAGAATGGCTACAATTACTTCACCTATTTCCCGCCCTCAGGTCGCTCTGCGCTCAAAAAGAATCATCGATGTTCGTTGCACGTACACTCGAAATCACCGCCGGGGACATTGTCCACGACATTTTACCGTCCCTTGAGTTGCTTTGCTTACAGGACCAGCCAGAGTCGTCCATTGAGAAGTTCGTCGCTATTCGTCGGGACTCTGGTCGCCCTGTAACCGTCGTCAACGAGTTTGGGGCGTATTGGCAAAAGGTCGATTCGTTCTTTGTCGAATGGGACATGCCGTGCCAGGTGTCGTATTCTCTAGCTCGGTACTGAATGACCCGGTACTGACCATCCTACCGTGACGTTAGGAGACAACCATTCACGTTGGCGAAAGAGATAACTGATAATATTATATTTGGGCTACGTATGAGACAAATCGTACATTCGCGACTGTCGCCGCCTCCGGCGATTTTTTTTAGACAATGCCTCGCATGGGGTTCCTAGCACTGGCACAAGGGGTGGTTGATTGTCGGGAAAATGACGCATTGCGGAAACTCTAGAACCAGAAAGGATGCATTTTGGCAGACAGTAGCTCGTTTGGTACATCAAGTAGGTCGGAAAAGCTGCAGCCTGAAAAGTAACAATAGATCCATCAGTTCATCGAGTAATGCGGTGTTGTACCCATCACAGCTCCGACTTTGCCGTTGGTCTGGATGCTCGGTCGTCGCATTAGACCCCGAGAAGTGTTGGTGGTGGTGGCGGCGTGGTCGACTTGAAGCAGGTAGCCATGTGAACTTCAAAGTTGAACGTGAGTGTAAAGAGGGTGATACCCATGTATTAGTAGCCACCGTGACAGACGCCCGCTAGCCTAAACTAACTTCCCGTCAGTGAGAATTCAAGGCGCAGAAACAACTTTAAGATATCATATACTTCAACGATAGTGCGTGGCAATATCTGACACATGCGCATGGGGGCTTTTTCGATTACAACACTGCCTCCCATTCCCAGCCCTGGGCATTGGGCCACTGACCTGAGACTTTGCTTGCACCCTCAAAGACGCTGTTCATCGTGTTATGCATGTTGCATGCATAACGCGATGAACAGCATCCGAGTCTTCGAGGGTGCAAGGAAAGTCTCATCCCGCGGCTTCTTGAGCTACCTCAGCCCCCGAACTACCACGACGACTTCGTCTTAGTCTTAGAAAATTAGCAACTGCATTACTCTGATGAACAGACGGATCGGTTCCATCAGTCCATCAGAGTCTATCGTTACTTTGTGGCCTTTTGAGGCCGCAGGTTTTCCCGCCCCTACTCGATGTACCACACAAACCGCTGTCTACTAAAATGCATCCTTTCTGGTTCTAGAATTTCCGCAATGCGTCGTTTTCCCGACAACCAATCATCCCTTGTGTCAGTGCTAGGAACCTTAAGTGGTGCACTTAGTTTCCTATGAGTCGTCGTCGAAAAAAGCTTGCCGGAGGCGGCAACAGTCGCCATTGTACGATTTGCTACTACGTGGCCCAAATAATATGTTATCTCATTCGCCAACGTGAATGGTTGTCTCCTAACGCCACGGTAGGGTGGTCAGTACCGAGTCATCCAGTACCGGGCTAGAGAATACCGCACCTGGGACGGCATGTCCTATTCGATAAGGGACGAATCGACCCTTCCCATATATACATAGAACTCGCTAACGACGGTCACAGGGCGACCAGAGTCCCGACGAATGGCGAGGAACTTCTCAACGGATGACTCTGGCTGGTCTTGTAAGCAAAGCAACTCGAGGAACGGCAAAAATTCATGGACCATCTCCCCGGCGGTGTTTTCGAGCGTACGTGCAACGAACATCGATGATTCTTTTTGAGCGCAGAGCCACCGGAGAGCAGGGAATAAATGGAGTAGTTGCAGCCACTCCGCGTCGTCCGGTTCGTCCTCTTCCCAACGACGGTCGTACCAATACAAATCGAGAGAGGCAGTATGAGAGCTGATAGCGAAAAACAGCCTGAACACACGAGTTAGGTCCGGCAGATGCCAGTCTGACACTTCACATGCGATGGTGATCGAAAAGGGGTCATATGAGCTATCAGCAGAGATGAAGGAGAAATGTCTCCCATCCAAAGATACTTGTGCTCGCCTGAACAGGGCTGGATTGAGACCCAACGAACGATCCATGAACTTGACGAGTTGCACGATTTGCGAATCATCAGGCCAATTTGCGTATCTTATGTTGATGACCTTGAGTTGAGGGGTGTCGATTCGGGCTATGAGGTCCTCAACATACCGGTCAACACCTTCGACGTCAAGCTTGGTGAGAGCGGGAAGGACGGTCCGCATTTCAGGATAAAAGCGTATTTGATCAGGGAGGGACGACGGAGATGAGAACTCGATACAAACGGATTGGAGCCTTGGCAATGAGGCCATGTACGCGACCATTGTTTCCGGCACAATATAACCAGCTAGAGGCATGTTCGAGAGATCGAGAGTAACAAGGTCATTGGACGACACAAGAAGTGTCGGTAGCATTGGAAAGGGAACACAGTTGAGGGTGATTTCCTGTAAACATGGGGCAGATCCACCCAAGAATCCACTGCGAAGGACCAACTCAGGCATGACCAATCGCCTCTGAGCTCTCGAGCCATCCAACGAAAGCCGAAGGACTGTCAGCACAGGGAATGGGCCCTTCGACATCACAGAGATGACCTTTTCCAGCTGCGAACTTATTGCGATAAGCTTGACAGACAGCACGCGATCATGACGCTCGAGTGCAGCAACAAGATTATCTTCGTCGTCAGGAGTGAGAAGATCGCCATCGTAGCCGTATTCGATAATGATGGGCAACGCGGGAAAGCAATCCAGATTCTTCTTGACAGAAACTCCGTGTGTACAAAGAAGTTTGAGATCGAGACGGCGTGGTGACGCAAATATGATTTGTCGCCATCTTCTGCAGACATGCACCAGTGTGTGCCATACACCATGGGCAGAGTAATTGGAATACAAGTCCATCAAGTCAGTGTCTTGATTTAGCTGGCAGTAGTCGAATATTTCAAGCAGGACGCCTTCCGGCAGCACATCAGCTGTTGTTTCGTGTCGTAACTTGGCTGAGCCCAAAGAGTCACTACTCATCGTTGTTGCGATGTGGGTTAAGGCATACCTTGCGCACAACCTTCCTCTTCGTGACGAGGGACATGTGACATGTGGACGACAAATCAGACTTGCTCGTGGAGTGTCCACGACTGCTAAATGATGATAAGCACACTACCATTTATCTAAGACTCACTTGACACACCTTTGTGAGATAACGGCGATATGTAATAAGATAAATAGGCAACACAGATGCTGTAATACTGGAGCAGCTGTTAATCCTTCAAGGCTGTTGCACCTCAGAAAGCTGTGCCAATGGCCCAGTGCCATCGGCATTTGCGTGGAAACGTGGGCGTGGTTGTTTCGGTCAAACACGGCCCGGATAGCGAGGCAGCCGACTGTGGTCCGGCTTTGAGGCCGCCCCGGGAGGCCGGGCTGTTGCGCTCACTTGTTAACACTGGCTATCATCTAAATTCCAGTGCCTGCCTTGGTGCCTGCTGGCAGCGCACACTTATAATTGAAGCCACCTGCACCACGGATGGCACAATCTGTCCTCCGCGTCCAGACCTAGCTCGCTCAGCAAGTCATACGTAACGGTAGTACACGAGCACATGCGATGCACTTCAGGCGTTGCTCAGCTCGCGCTCAAGAGCCTTCGTCGGCTCGCGACCTTCCCCGGAGCCTCTACTTCCGCGTGCCCGCACGCCATGCGAGCAGGGCCCGAGAGTGGTGTGCGACTCCGTTAGGAACTCCGAGTCTTCATCCTCCTGGTGGAGCATTGTCACGGTCGCGAACTCCGAGAACTCCGGTCGTATCTCTAGCACCTTGAATGTCGTGAGGTGCATATCTTCCTGGTGCATACCATCCTGGTGCATACCTTCCTGGTGCATACCTTCCTGGAAGACCTGCACCAGCGGGCAGATGCTATGTCACCGGGCGTAGCCCCCGCTGTGTGCCGCGGGTACGAGTACTGATCCGCGCGTTGGTGAGCATGTGCTGGTCTCATGTGTACAGCTATCCAATCTGGCGTGACGACGTGTTTCTGCGCGCTTTAATTCGAACTGGCCAATCTGGACAGTCAAATTGCTAAGAAACCCTCCGTTTGACGGAAATTGAAGTATTGCTGAATGAAGAACTGTATCTATACGAAAAAAGGGTCTCCTTCGGTGTTGTACTAATAGTCGGAGTACTGACTCGGGCATTTTCTTCGCAGGAAAATGAAAGCAAAACAAAACAAATTCTCCATGTGAGGCCGCGAATTTCGTTCGTGGGAATGGATGTCGTATATAGTTTAGAAGTGCATAAATCATGCAACACCAGGCAAGAAGATGCCATATGCACCTTGTCCCACTGCACCTCTTTTGGCCAGAATATTGTGGAAATTTTTGATTTGAACATAAATATTTCCACATGGTGTCACCGCAATTGTTCTCCTTGAAAGACTCAATGTCTCACTTAATTTTACCAAATTTTATTTTGTGTGGATTTTATGTCTAAGTTGGGTTTTTCCACTTCTTTTTCGCGTAAAGACCGATTCCCGGGCCCAGTGTCCAGGTGTTCCCTCATTCGCTGGGGTAAGTTTATACTCTATTTTCGTATTGATGATGGCTACAGAGCGACCGACGTCTCGGCGAGCAGCAACGAAAGCAACTCAATGGACGACCACACTCCAATGGCCCCGCGGTATCTTCGAGCGCTGGGGCGATGGGTCCCTGAGAATTTCTCGGAAACATACAGCGTCTGAAAGGCGGCGAATAGGTGGAGTAGTCGCAACCATTCTGAATTGTCCATTCGCTCCGCTTGCCTGTGCCAGTGGGGATCTCGTCCGTTCCAGTAGATCTCGAGATGAGCTACATGGGAGAGGAAAAAGGAAAACTGACTGAGTACCTGAGGGATGTGTGAAGCCCGAAACTAAAACTCTTCATATAAGATAGTACAAAACGAGATCTGCTAATGGCGGCAATTATCAGGGTAGAGAATGATCGGTGTCTCTTCGCAGAATATACCTGGTCCACCGAAGGTTGACCGGGAAAAGCGATTGATGGACCTGACAAGTTGAAAAACTTGGAAGCCAAGCTGATTGAACTGATCGAAATTAATCAAAATATAGATGTTTAGAGTTGAAGAGTCGATTGAGCCTACTCGGTCCTCCAGATAGTCGCAAATACTGTAGAAATTAAAGCCTGTCAGAGCGGGGAGGACAGCCAGTGTTTTGGTAGGGAGGTGTGTTCGATTAGCCTGAGGGCGGAACCAATGCGGGCGATAGAAGCAAATGGAAATGTTTCGAGCCCGGTCAACATGACCAAGCACACAACCATTGCCTCTGGTGAGATGGAACCAGTCTCAGGCATACGTTAGAGTTCAAGAACGTTCAAGGGTAACGAGGTCTTTGGTTGCCAAAGAAGTACAGTAATGTGCGAACGGGGACACCAGCCTGAGATAAGTGGATCTCCCGTAAATGGGGTGCAGATCCGCCCAAGATTTCTTGTGGAAAGATCTCGTCAGTCAATGCAACTTGAACAAGAAAAAGTTCAAAGGTTGTCAATACAGGGAATGACTTCTCCAACACGGGGGAAACCTGTGCCTACCGCCAGGGTGTTAAAGCAACGTTGACTACAAATACACGATCTGGGGTAAGGTTTTTCCATACCCATATTCAATAACAATAGGAAGGGCAGGAAAATAATCCAGAGCCTTCCTGACAGGAATTTCAGTAGTGCAGAAAGAGATCAAGATGGCGTGGAGATGCAAATATGGTTCGACGCCATATTTGGCATACAGTACATGGCATTCGTTTGGAGTTTTTTGAATCCATGTCGCATTCCGGAAGGATATCGCGTCTCTGTGCCAATGCCAATAAAGTCAATTACAGTACTCCATGTCGGCCTCGCATTTTGCGGTGGCATAACATAGCGCTAGAACTGGAACGAATTTCTTGGACAGGAATGTATGGAGCGCCCCATCTAAGTGTTGACGTTGACCAAGCCGACGGCGTCAGGTCGACTGGCACCGGTTCGTTTCGACTGGCACCGGTCCGTTCACGTCACCAGGTCACCGAGTTAATACCTCACAACCCGAATAGCCTCGTTCTCCCTCTGCTCTTTATAGCTGCCACCAGCTACTTGACGTTATTATAACGCGGCGAGGCCGCCATGACGAGGAGAGTCTTGTGTGACAAGGGCTACGACTACTTGCACGGTCACATAATGATAAGTCTATTTTTTTTTCGATCAAATCTTGGCTAATAGTTATCTTCGTTCTCCGGCTAATATTGACTAATACTTTTCACATCCAAGCCCCGCCCCGTTGATGATACGAAAACCGCTGTAAAGGTAAAGCGAGTAGCTACATCTTGATTACGTACCTTCTCAGGTTTTTGGAGCGCATCCCATCCGACGAGCGGGACACACTGGCATTAAATCATGCCAATGGTACCATGACTTGCTATGGACACCGCTGTCACAACCTCGTCGTTGATGTGAGTTCAGAAATTGCGAATGACCCATGTTCCGAGCCCCCGTTTTCCAAACAGACTGAGGCGGCAACGCCGCCGCCCAAACCAACTTTTTTTCTGGTTTCTCTCCCAAAATATTGTTCGTGAGAAACAGACGTTTCTCTCCTCCGGACAATTCGAGTCTGAAGCGAGAGGCCGCCGTAAACTTCAGGCATCGTCGAAGATGACGATGGCCAGCAAAGGCAGAGGTTGGCCTTCCTTCAGCTAATACTAGAAAGGGATTGGTAGACGAGTAGACTGACTCTGCACAGTACATACGACTTCGGCGAGGACATGAACTGTTTGAGTCACTGTGTCCAGGCTTGGTAGCAACTCAGACTCTATACTGTAGGGTAGCAGGTCAAGTTCTGTAGCGAGCGATGCCCCGAGATGGTATGTCTTTAATGGTATGTCTTTCCATCGGCGGCGCTGTGTAACAGTACTAGGGGCAATCTCCATTGCACCATTGTGCATGGTCAGAATGCATACGGAAATATTCGCGTCGGCTAAGTTCTCGTAACTTAGCCCACTCATCATCCATCATTACAGCTGGCTGATCGACCGGAATACCCTTTATGGTTGAGCCTGGGCACTGCTTAAACCCACATGCTAGACTTATACCCCTATATCTGCTTCTCGAGTTTCAAAATCGGCATATTTTTATAGATGAGATGAGATCGTGAGATTCTTGCGACGCTGAAGAGTATGGTCGTTTCGTGCCAAGGGCAGTAATCCATGGCTGACACGCTTGTTTATGGCTCGGAGTCGATGTGCCAGTGACCGGTGGCCGATGACCGCACGTAGGAATTGAAATTCGATAATGGAGATTCAGACAATCAGCGTCAGCACGCTGTACTATTCTCTGCTAGCACGCACTTATCACCAGCGCACGCGAGAGCAGTCAAGTGGATCAGCTCAGGGGCGGCGAAGGTCTGGATGCGTACCGAACGGACGGCCCGCCGGAGCCCTCTAATTACTGCACACTTAGAATTATAATGACAGGCGCCTTGTGCTTGGCGTGCGTGTTAAGAATTAGAAACGTTTGCGCGCAACGAGATCAACTAATGATGGGTGAGTCAATTCACACCCATTAGGATTAGGAGAGGGGAGCCCTGAATGCTGGCCACAATTGGTTATGGAGCGTCTCACTCATCAACTCACGAGGCACCAAGATCGAGCATGCACATGCTTGGTTAAGTCGAGTCGAGGTCTTTTATTTTTCCTTTCTCCTCGGGTCTCGGATTCCTTTTCCGTTTCAAGTGCTGTATTATTTAAATCATCATCAATAAGCCACGAACATGCCCATTCTTTGAGTTTCCCATCGTTTCGCTACTTCTTCTACTTTCTTCCTGTCGTGTCGCATGGAGCAACGGGGCATGCACCCACAACGGATCACTCACCAAGCAGTTCACGCCTATGGTCCTTCGTCCCTCGACCCCTTGAGTTTACCGTCCCCACTCTATCCTGATTTTCCCGAGCCTCTAGGGGGCGGTTCCAAAGCCACGCTGCTGCCGCGCCCCTTGCCGCCATATGTCCAACCACACTACATCCTCCATAGAGACACTCCAATGGATGCGCAGGAGTCCCCTCCACCTTCCCACCGCTCATCTGACAGGCACCATGGGCATCTTCGTCATCCCACCTCCCCCCCACAGCTACAACAGCCTCAGCCCCGACAAGCCGCAGCATATACTTTATTCCCACCGGGCCACGAGGCATACAACCCCGCCCATGTATTTCCTACCCAATTGTCTCGTGCTCCTCAGCGGTCTGCACACTTGCCCCTTGACCCATGGGCGATGGCTGCATTCACCGACAATGCCAACGCACACCCTACTGAGATGCAGGGGTGTATTCCACACATATACGAGTCTATGGGTTCACACCAACAGCCCTTGTCTCCCCTCGTGACTACCTACCATCCAACGTATTCACAAGCAGTCCCACCGAAGCCGTCCCCAACCGCAACGCGAATTACTGACCTAAGTCTAACCTCCTTTCCGAGTAGGGGCAAGAGTGAAGGCAATGCTACTGCAGAGAACAGCCCGCAGCTGCGCTCATGGGGGGGTGCTGGGTCTCTAGACCCGGCGACAGGGGTATTTTCCCGGGCGGCTGACCACCCACGCATTCGCACTGCCCAAGCCTGCGAGAAGTGCCGTGCACGAAAGGCAAAGGTATGTCTTCCCCTTATCCATAGTATGTGACTCGTGTTAGTGACTGGGTATGCTTGAATTAAAGTGCTCCGGCGAGCATCCGAGTTGCCAACGTTGCCTTACACGCGGTCTTGTCTGCGCATATGCGGCGGAACGCCGCATGCGCGGACCAAACAAACCCAAGCCTCCACCCCCTCCCCTTTCAGATGGGTCACACCCTTCTGCTGTGACAGGACAAAAAACGCGCAAACGCGCCTCCACCATGCCCTCTGCCCCGCACCGGAGCTCGCCAACATGGTGCCTCCAGCAACAACCCAAGCAACAGCCAGAGCACGACGTTGCGGCTCCCACATCTCCTACGTGCCGCCGCATATACACAGACCCAACAAACCCAAGCCTCCACACCCTTCCCTTCCAGATGGGTCACAGCATGCTGCTGTGACAAGACACAAAATGCGCAGACGCACCTCTACCGTGCCCTCTGCCCCGCACCAACACGGTGCCTCCAGCAACGACCCACTGAAAGCATCAGCCAGAGCACGCCACAAGTTGCGTCTCACATCTCCTACGCCGTCCGTAGGGAGTGGGAGCTTTGGGTACCCTCCGCCCTCTGAGTCTGAAGCGTAGCCATACGACGCAAGACATGCTTTACAGGTTGATTATGTATTTTTAACGGTGACTTAGACATGACACGCAGCGCTATTGTTTTTTTCTCGACCCTCAACTCTAAAAACGTGATCGAGTCTGACCAAGACCTGGGTAGTCAGCTCCACCCACCTGGATGCGTCGCGCGATTATACGCCAAGACAGGGTGCTGTACTGTAGGATCAGCCCCTAAGAGCTGAATAGTGAGGTAGGGTTAACTCGGATTCGGATAGCGCCGCCTTGCATAGAAGACATCGAAGAATGGATATGTATGTGGTCAAACCGCTATGGAGATGGCAACTGTGGGCGCCTCGCGGGTCGGCATGCAGAGAGGGGGCAGATGTTGACCTTGACCTGATATCGCTTTGACGGCCTCCCCGATGCCCGGAGATTTCACCTGATTGCTCGGTCAATTTCAAAAATGGGTAAAGCAAACAACCGACGCAAACAACCGACGCACGCAAGGGTAACATGTTGGAAGACTGAGACAACAATTCGATCGCGGCCTAGTGATGAGATCGTCGATCGGCTCGGTCAAAGCCGCTGTGCAGACCGTGATTCGAGTGCCCAAGAAAACACGCCAATCTCATAGCGTTAGCGTTCGAGGAGGCAAGCGACGTGATCACCACCGAATGAAAAAGTGTCCGGGCCGAAGACGAAGAACCGCTCCGATCTTACAACATGTGGGTAGGTTTTAGTAATTTTACAAGGCAAGGAGAATGCTGGAATGTGCCACTATCACCGCCATTCTTGACCAATCAGCAGAGAGTAGCATTGTGTGACGTGATTATAGGAATTCTCGAAGGATCTGGAAACGCCACATTTCAAACCAGCAGCCTGCGTGCTGATTCATAACAGATAAAAATGAGTCCGTTCATGAAATGGGTAGAACCATGTGCGTGGGACAGATAGCGATTTGTTTCGAGCGTAAGTTAAGTGCACATGGATCCGACAATATGGCGCGGCAACCTTGGTTACATTTTCAACGTAAACATGGTTCTCACGTAACCATGCATGATGATGTCATGTAATGCGACCTTGTTCTCATCATCAGGATAGGCCTGATCAGGCCTACTGTATATCAGGTTTGAGTTTAACAATTACATGCGCACACGTTAAATCGACGTCTTGCTGTGATAGTACATGATGCATGCGATGCGTTCCAACCTGGGCCGAAGCAACTATCTGGGTTTCAAATTTTGGGTGGCGTTTGTTGACCAGAGCAGGGTATGTGCTCGGTGTTCCCAGCCAGGAAGCCTGGCAAACGAAGCCAAAAAACCATTGAAGCACCAAAACCGTTGTCGGGAAGCAACTATCACTTGTGACAGGGATATATAAATGAAAGGGCGTTTTCCAATTGCATAGCGAGTCATACTGACGCCAATAAATCCATTCATTTTATATTCACAAGCCGGCCTCGCTGGATCATTGTGTCCGAGTCGCCCCTTACAGTAGAGGCTGAGGCAGCTGACTTGAAAACGACTAGAGCGGCTAGAGAGATGTAGCCTTTATACACGATGGGGAAATTGAGTTGGGAGATAGCGCTGGCGGTCTGAATGTCAACATGCAGTGCGGGATGATGCCCGATCTACGAAGTGCTCTTGTCGGGGAAGGGGTCTGATTGTACTACAAGCCAGGTAGACTCTGAGCGCTGAGCGCTCACGCGAACTTTAAAGTTAGGGTCACTGAATATAATATTGAATCGCTGGATCAGTACAGTAACATTATTCCGCTTGAATTGCCTGATCTTTCGGTTCTGGGTCGGAGTTGGGAAGTTTAATATCAGACTACGTTACGAATTCCTACGTAGTCTACAAGACGGGCCGAGGCAGGAGGGCAAATTCACCTTTATCGATAACGACGTTTCTCAACCTGGCGCTTGCAACGTTTATGTCACACTTGATCCTGGATTGATGTAACTTGATTACGCCTCTTCTCCTCCCAGCCCTCAGAGTCTCCTCGGCTCGGCTTCATCATGCCCTTGCCACAGCCGCACTACAATATTTACCGGGAGCAACTTACGACTCTCTTCTATGGTCATGCGTTGTGGGAGCCAGATCCCGCCGATCTCTACGAGAAGGTCTCAGTTGGCGATGTCGGTTATGTAAAAGAAGGCTACCTTTTTCGCATGTTCAACGTGCTACTTCCACATGATGACCCTTTAAATCGCGTACTTGGTGAACCAGATCATTATGAGCCTGTCGACTTGGGTCCTTTCCGTAACATTCGCCATTCGAAGTTCAGAAAAGAAGACTGTTACTCGCGCCATGTGTCCATGCAAGAACATAACATTGGGGTTCAGGCTCAGGCACCAAGAATGTGAGCGAGTTCTACTGTCTCAAACACCTGCAACCCGACTAAGTTTCCCCTCAGCCCTGCAGACGGTAATGCGAGCACATCGTATAGATGCCGGAAAAAGCTTGGCGCATTCTTAAACCTTCCCTGCGGTGGTGAACGCGAAGATATTATTCGCACGAAAGCGTTCGAAGATTACATCCGAGACCATTGCGAGAGCTGGTTTGCCTTTGCACAAAGGAACAGACTTGATGTACAACGTATGGAAGACATTATCCTCGTTTCAGGCTGTACTTTAGTCACAGCGTGGGCGGCCGCTGCATTCGTTGACGGCAATGCGGATTCGGAACTCTCTTTGGGATGCCAAACGCTTGGCGGTTCAGGAGCCACTTTTCAATGGCACATCGCGCGCGAGACGAGTAAAAGTGTGGCGTATCACAACAGTCAAGAGTGTGTACGTCGTTCAAATTGCATTGACAAGGACGTGACTAATACTTTCAAAGGCAAACCCACCTCAGACCCAATGCGTGTTTATCAGGGGTTTCCGAGCTAAGCGGATCTTCCTAGGGCTCTACACTGGTCTCAAGGCCGCGGCAGAGCCACTTCCTGACAATCCTGACAGGCAAAGAGATGGTGAGATGCAGGTGACGCGGGTCCCAAATGTCCCGAGCGTGAGTAGCCTTTCCGAGTCCAATGCGATTGATAAGCGGCATGACGCCTCGCTTTCAGTACCGCGACCCACTCATCGGAGTCTTGGACTACATCACGGAGGTTGGTCTTCTTCTGATTTTCCTCTGGTTTGCTGACACTATGTCGTTCAACAGAAATGCGAGGAATATGCCAGTCAACAGAAACTGCAGGACTGTGGCCCCTACGTCACGGCTATTGCTCATGATGACGATCTCCAGCTTATTGAAGAGGTTGTACGTACGACTTGGTTTCGTTGCGTGTCCTACATCAATCAGTAATGTGAACGCTTAGGAGACTTTGACTGCAGATGCAGTTGAGGGGTTTTTACGTCAAAACGAGATCGGCGTGCTCATCGAGAACGGCGGTATGATCTTCTATCGTCCTATGAACGGCTTGGAGATGTTGAACACTGATCACCAGCTGCCCTCCTACAAGATGACGAGGAACCGGGAGTTCCCGACGAGAAGAAAGCAATCTTTCATGCTCATGCTGAGTTGGGGGTGCGGTCATTCCTTCAGTCTCTCAAGTACTCAAAGTTGACAGTTTGTCTGATCCAAGGGAGAGCCGATCCCTTTAGTTTTGCACCCCGTGCTGTCAAGGTATTTCATAAAGCTCGACATCAGTAACCAATCCGTTGATGTCGGCGATGACCTTGACGACAATGAGCTGCCGCAAGAAGATATAACATCTTCCGCCGTGCACCCCCCTGTGCAATCACTGAAACTTGAAAACCATCAAGGATACCCACAAGATATCCACATCCATGCGTCTGGGGATTCCCAAAGCGTCGGTATCACGGTTCGAGATGTGTTGAAGACGATAAATGAAGATGCGAGGAAGATCTCACGTAGACGCTCGTGGACCAAATTGAACGCAGAGGAACGGAGGGCAGTCGATGCCGCGTTCAGAGAGAGATGTACGACGGAAGAAGAGCTGGGCCATGGGCCATGCAGGATTGACTACCTGCGCGGTAGGGACAGGCTCCAAATACTACCGAATCTTTCGCCCGACGGCGAGATGCTTCCTCTTCCTATGCTTCCCGCTGAACCTTCGTGAGTTATCAATTTCTGTGAATGTGTTAATAGTTCACTTACCTATTTCTTTCCAAGGGACGAATCGAACGTGGCAGGCCCATCAAGAATTCCGATAAGGTAGAAGGAATGAAACAGCTGAGAGTTGTTGGACAGTTCTAGCCCTTTACAGTAGTCCGAAGTGGCACACTGTGTTACCTAAACTGTACATTCCGATACAACTCATTCCAGTACTCATTCCGATACAACTCATTCCAGTACTCATTCCAGTACTCTGCGCATTGTCTGCGCTTTTACAGTAGAGCCTTTTGCGAGTAATAATTACTAATTTCTTTTTAGAAAAATGATGACTAAACATGGCTTCAATGAAGCCATTGGTCACGTGACGTGGGAAAAGCTCACAGGCGTCCTCACAGTTCCTTCCTTTCCCTTTCCTAGAGGGAGAGGGATCGCACCGATTGATTCTTTGTTGAGGTTTGTGTGTCCTTCTGTGAGGACGATCACGAGACTGAGGGATCCTCAGATAAGCTCGATACGACGGCAGGCTGCATACGTAAGTCTGAGACTGCATGACGACATCTGTATAAATATGAGGTGTTCAGAGTGTTTAGAAGCATTCAGAAGTGTTCTAGAATGATTTTGAATACCCCATTTTTGCAGTAGGGCGTATTGTTCACATACACATTAGTGGTATATACGCACCAACGACGACATAGAGGCTAGGAAATGCTTACGCATTCCAGACGCTACCTCAGTCTGGGGCCAGAGACTTTGAACATCTCCGTGATGGAATCCAAGTTGACCCTTTCCTAAATCAGTTACCGTAGGTAGGTATGTGACGTTAAACGAGATACGCATGTGGCATCGACAAGCACGTAGGGCGCATGTGCGGCCTGGGAGGTGAAGAAGAGGCGGCTAAAGAACATCCCACGGTGTACTTCGTCAAACGTCGTAGTGCAAAATTGCCGATCGACTGGCATGACAGGGCGCATTGACAAACGTGGACTTTCTGGCATTCAAGTCGCCGGTGGTAATCATGGAAGAGATGTCCTTCATATGGACACACAGCCGGTCAATGTGCTGGGACGAAGTGGCTATTCGCTCGTCCATGAGGTTAGGGAACGAACATTTTTCGAGCGCGAGACGAACTGTCCAGAGGCCACCGAGGAGCCAGGATGACAGAAGTTGAGATCAAGGCGAAAGACTTGAAATTTGGGGGTCTCAGACCCCGGGAGTCTTTCGCCAAAATCAGGATCCGACAGAAACTCGTTGCCTTCGTTCTCGTTGGTCGACGCAAGAGTAAGTGAGCAGGTAACGCTTCTTTCAAGGATGGCGTCGGTCTCCGAACGAGAAAAAGACTTTCGGCCTTTGCCGAGCGTCTCCTTCCCAGCGATTGTCCGCAATTCGGTCTTGACGCCAAGCGTTGCGCCTTGTAGGGTTTCGACGTCATCCTACCAAGAGTCCAAGCCCATCGGGTAAAGGAGTTTGGTGATTTTTTATGCGTCTCGATCAACGCAGCCTTGGCGGAGAGCGCAAAACATCCCATTGGCACCCATTCCCCGGCTCCAGTTCTTCTCAAACGCTGCAACGAGTTTCTGGAACGTGTCATTCTCACAGTTTGGACGCGTCATCCCATCAACTGTCTAAAATGATGTCACTTCCTTGATTCGTTATAACACCATGAACGCGCGTCCAATCTCGACAATTCCCTCGACGCTACACCTTCGACGATAACTCTGTGTTCTCTTTACTGTATCAAATAGTAGTATCCACAAACGTCTCGTCCAAATGACAGAACCAGAATTCGTTATGGTTATGTCTCATGATGAGCTCGCTACATCCGGTGCGATATCCTGCTTTCTGTAGCATCAAAGCGTTTGTGACGTGCTATTTTTGATTAGATCCAGTAGATGGTAATTAAGAGCCTCTACCATACCCCGCTTGTATGAGGGATTATTTACTTGCTTCCTTAGTGACAGCACGACGCTCCCGTCCTCAGATCCCTGAGCCCGATAGACTTGGCGAAGTCAAGCCCTCGGAATCAGCTCACCTTGTCAAAGACCAGAATCTGTCTCGCCCAGTAAACGGGATGTACCCACTTCTCGATCTAATCACGGAACAAGGGAGTAGCGGCCTCGGTAATTTCTGTTCTTTATATTCAATTATGCCTACGCTCATAGTATTGAAGTCGACAAAATTGTCATTGCTCAACAATCTCTTCAAGAATTTATCAACGAGCTCTCTCCTGGTGCTTATTCCTCCATCACAAAAGTCAACTTCAAAATACTGGATGAGGTCGTTCTGAAGCCGTTGGGAGTCTATGGTTCGAAAGAAGAGATCGTGAGGTTTCTCCGTGAAATGAAGGCCGTAGATGACAACACGTACGTTTCTACCTTCTTTTTATTTGTCACCTGTATGCCAACACCTTAGCGACCGTTACAGCGCGCAGAAATTACTTGTGCGACGGAATGATCATGCAGCAGGGAATTCTGAGCCAGTTCTAAGATCGGGATTATATATTCTGCGCTCATTCATGTCTACCTCTGAAGAGCAGGCCTATGTCATCTACTGGCCGGAAGATACCACTTGGGATGACCGTGCAGCTTCGCCTGTCCAGCGTAACAGAGTGACATTCATGCGGTACGAACAACTTTTTCCACCGTCTTTTTATCCGAATTAATCGAAATACGTAGATACCTGAGCAGACTATGCGATCAGTTGATCTGTTTCCTTTCGCACGATCATTCAAGGTCGCTAGTGTGGGGCGAAGACGATGACGGAGCCGATAAGGAGAGTGACGATGATGACAGCGACGGCTCATCGACCGACTCGGAGAAAGCCGACTCAAGCCGAATTTATCATTTCAAGGTGGCGAAAACAAAGGATCAAGAAGAGAATGTCGTTGTCCGGGAGGGATTCACGGTACGCTGACCATCTGACAATGCTCTTCCTCAATAATGTCGGTTCCTGTTCGTTACAAGATGTCTTCTCCCCTTATCGTCAATCAAGCTCCGCCACCGGACGTGGATACCAACTCAAGAGCATTCACTCCAGCGCTTCTTCACGGAGAAAAGGTGCAAGGTTTCATGACGTCCACTTTCGTGCCGGCGAGGACGATCGTTGAGCCATTTGCTTACGATTATCAGACCGCTGACCAGATCAGGCTTCGTTTGTAAGTTTTATCATCTCCGGTCGAAACAATAATAGGATCGGCTTGTCAGGGGAAACGAAGCGGTGTTACGTCTTTCCGAGAAATTCGACAACGCGTCTCTGAAATCGTTGATTACGGCATTGGGCCTCAGGACTCGATTCCCAAACGAGTACGAAGCTTGGGAAAGAAGCAAGGACGATGTAGAGCGACGATTCCAACAGATCATTTCCCAGCGGAAAGCGGAGATACACACGAAAATCGAACAAGACTTCGAAGGGATACGGATCAAAGTGCTGAGAGTTGTTGTTGGCGAGTTGATAAAGATATTTCCGTGAGCATGACTAGTACTCCTTGGAGCGCTATCTCGTTATGACCAATAATAGGTCACTTCGACGAGAGAAATTTTTGCCCGAATCGAGTTCTGATTCGACGGATGCCAAAGGTGATATTAATCATCGTCTTAGTCGCCAACCGGATGGTTATAACGTCGTCATAGATTCGCTCAGAAAGCTTTTTGGCATTTATCCGCGCATGGAGCAGACGTTGTGGGATAATATCCGCGGAGCTGACATTGGGAGATGCTTGAGGGTCTCCGAATTCCAGTTCAAGAAGAAACGAATTATGTTCCTCCATCTACTGAATTCGGACTCGCAGGATGGGAAAGGTCTCAGTGCGGACGTGGCCCGGTCCGTGGCTGATGCTGTCCTTGGTCAGCAAGACGAGAGGAACGCATTGGTTGCTCTCGAAACATTTGGAAAGGACGACAAAGGCTTATTTTCTTGGCTACCAAGCCTTTTTAGATCCTCCCGGGGTAAAGAGGGGTTCTGGGACGGCGCCGGCAAGCGTGCATCATCTGTTTCTGACTCTCAATTCCTTTCTGATCTCAAAGCTGTTCCCGTCGACGATTATTTGCATGAGGCCGCCGTTGACGTCGAGGCAACTGCCTACGCTTTGCTTTCAAAGCAGGTTGACACCTTGGTGTCCGGAATCAGTCGGCAGTTCCTTTTGATGCAGAAGAGAGAATGCGACAAGCAGGTTCAACGAGAAGCGGACACAGAAGAGGCTGCAGAAGTTCACATCCTATGGTCCAAGTTCGTCCACCAAGTCAAGGATGTGTCTGCACAGCGCTGTACCTCGTACGTCACCTATGGTGTCCGAAACGTGTTAATAATCCAGCGTGATGCAGTCGAACAATCGTCTACCTCGACTACTTCAAAGTCAGAAAGTCGTCCTTCTCCCGGGGTTTGTTTTGGATAATTTGTTTCCAATCTGAGCATCTCTCATGTGCGAAACAGATACGTACTATATCGGCGGCCGTCAAGAGTCTCTAAAAGAAGATGAGATAGAATATCGTATTCATCTGTTGCGCCTGCGCGCCGACGAGAGCCAGAAAGTACAACTCGACCCATCTTATGTACCAACACCCATTCTCGAGAATCGACTAACTCATTCGTTCCGTGTCTCCTCCAAGACTGTTGTAAAGTAAAGTTCCCTACTAATTTCGTATGTCCGACACTGATCTTCGCTATTCAGATATGCCCACCTCCTTGAAGGCGGTCGAATCCTCCTAGGTCTCATCGACCCTCACGGAAATATCGCAATCTATGTTGAGAGTCTAAGTCGCATTGATGCTGCCATACAAAGGCGGTCGTTTGCAAGGCTCTTCCATCGAGATAAGATTGGAGAAACATCATTCTTTGTCCTTGATGAATCAAAGCGAATGTTGGCCGTCTATTCATCCGCCAGGGCACGTTTTTTAACTTAACCATCTTCGCGACTAACGGATGCCCAATAGATGCAGCTCCATATCTTTGGGTTCGAGGATGAGCGTGGGTCCTTGCGTGGGATGGGATCCGCAATTGACCTTCTTCCCTTCTACAACAACGGAGTATCCATTGTTCACGCGTGCTTCGTTCATGGTCGTGAAGAGATACTGTTCGTGGATTCCAGTGCTCAAGCGAGGATCTTTTCCTTGACAATGCTGCAACCTAAGTATACATGACCCTTCTTGATTTCTCTATTTTTTGTCTGACGCCTAATTGTAGGCCTGCCTCTTTACAGCTACCGCAGGTGCCACGTGCGATCTACTCTGCCCCGGATGGTTCATGTGCTCTTGTTGTCCAGGACAAAGATGGCGCACCCACCGTGACAGCGTACCACTGGACGACATTCGCTTCCACAGACGGCATTTCCCTCACGCTTCCTGAATTTCCTGTTGACCTCGACTCGGCACTCCTTACCTCGATTGTGAATCGGAACAACATCCATCTCATTGGTCTTGACGAAACCACACAGACTTGTCGATCTGTCGTCCTTGAAATCACGTGCAAGGCGACCGAGTTCACGTTTCAAGAACAGCGTTCGAAGGCATCAACGAAAAATGGCAGAGAGACTGCCCACAACTGCTTGATCGACTGCCACTCTGACGTCTGGACACGTTTCCCCGTAGTGGCAGCAGTGAAGCGGCGTACGATAACATCTTCGAGCGTGCGGCAGCCGAGGACGCTGACGTTCGTCACTGAAGACGATGAGCTCCCGTTTTCTTCCTACTTTTCAGAAATGATTCGCAGTTTCACCAAGATATCGCGTAAACCGACTGGCGATGTACTCAAAGGTATCATCGTCTCTGCGTGGACCTTTGCTTCCTTTTCACAGGCATTCCTGTCGAATATGGAATGGGCAGCCTCCCGATTCCGAGCTGGCGAATGGCTGGCGGACTTGCTCTGTCTCATTCCCATTCACATCGCGGTCACACATGAGAACAGATTTGTCCCGCTTAAGGATGGCGTTCTGTCAGCACAGCTAGAAATCTCGTTGCTCGGGGCGGAAGTCAACAGAATCGTCGACAGCTTGTCGATCGGATGGTATGAGTCAATATTTCAGTCGTATTGGGCCTCGAAAGTGAGTTCCCCCACTTCGTTTCTCTGGGAACGTCGCTGACCCTCCTTGCGGCATCACAGCCAGTGAAAGTCGTGACGTCGATGGGTGAACAATCCGTGGGAAAAAGCTTTACCCTGAATCATCTCGTAGACACTTCGTTTGCGGGGAGTGCGATGCGTACTACAGGTTGGTTTTTGGAGTGATCGTGCTCTCTGGCAGTAGTTGACCTTGCATAGAGGGTGTCTGGTTGTCTGTTTCTCCTACCGATGACGCACTAATAGTAGCGATGGATTTCGAAGGTAGGCCGTCCTACCTATTGCCTGTTGTCACGCGTTATCTGATGACTGAAACGACAGGTGTACACAGTTTGGAGCGTTCCGCTCAAGAAGATACACTTCTTGTTCTTTTCAACACCGCTATATCGAACCTTGTAAGTACGTCATAACTTCGTGATCCTGATACGCTGAGTACGCCGCGAGTAGGTACTATTCCGAAACAATTTCGCCCTCAGCAGAGATATTACTGGTCTCTTTCAGTCCTTCCAATCAAGTGCTTCAATTTTGGATCCCGCGTCCAATCCGTTGCTCTTCCAATCAACGCTTTTAGTCATCATTAAAGTAAGTCACTTTCGTCATCAGTGAAACGAGAGTTCTCATCTTCGGCATCATTCTAGGACGTCATTGACTCGGACGAGGCCGAAGTGACGAAAGAGTAAGTATCGACATACACGTGGTCCTCCATACACTAATGAAGATAGATTTTCGCTCAAGTTCCAGAAGATAGTTGAGGATGAACAAGACTCTAATTTCATTACTCGACTTCATGCGGGGAATCTGAATATTATCCCGTGGCCAGTGATCGAGTCGAAGGAATTTTACAAGCTTTTTAGTAGAGTGAAAAAGACTCTCAACCAGCAGCCGACATCACATCATACTGCGGGGGAATTCTTGTTAACCTTGAAGACCCTGATGGCCAAGTTGAAGGTTTTTATTACACGGTTAGTACATGCATTGATAGGTCACTGACTTGCGATATGCCAATAGGCAAATGATTGGGGAGCCATCTCACGTATGTCCACCTAGTTTGCAGAAACCATCCGTCACCCATGTCCCCATTCCAGAAACCATGTCCATGCACCGCGCGAATTCCCTTCTTGTGATTCTGCCTAACGCTTTGGAGACCGGATATTCCGAGATTGATCCTGAGCCAGTCTTGTTGAAGGTACGCTCACGACCAAATGGGCTTTGCGTAAGACTTAGAAGCTTAACTAGAACTTTGACGCGGACACTGTGATCGAAGCGGAAGACACCGATGCACGATTCATTCTCACTGAGCCAGATACTCCGGTTGCTGACCACGAACGACGACTCGCGATTTTATGTGAATCTTGGGATCGGGCCCGTCAAAGGCAACACGTGGATGATTCCACGTGGCACTCCGATCTTGAGCAGTACTTGACCCATCTCGTCGACTTGCGGGTAGCTCATGTTGAAATCTGGCTCGAGTCGAACTTGGAGCGTTTCGAGGGTGGTCATGGGAGTATTGAAGAGTTACGCCGAACGTTCGGTAATGCTGTCATTGATCTACGAGCCAGTGTCGAGCTCTGCCGGTCCCAGTGTGGCTCTTGCAACTTGGTTTGTGTTCGAAGTAGCCGTTTGCATAGGGACGGGCACGACTGCCTCACGAACCACAAATGTATCCATGATTGTACCTTCTGTGAACGAGACCGTCTCCCCACAAAATCTTGCGGTCAAACGTATGTGTCGCCCGTATTCATCATGGACGTTTCTAACCAGTCATGATTTCCCAGTGCCGGACACCCGGGAGATCACATGTGATTTCGAAATTTGTCATAGAAATAGCGTTCTCACACGCACTTCACGATAGATGCCATGTAAGCGCCCATCTGTGCGGAGAGTCATGCGAGCACTCTGGAAAACGAGGCTGTACAGAGAAGTGTGTTAAGGTAATCACCACATGACCTTCAACCAACTAGTACATTCTTACGCGCAACTCTCCTCTAGCCAACTGACCACGAAGGCAATCACGTATGCTCGGCTCCAGTACATATGTGCGGCCGAGTATGTCCTTTAATTCCAACATGGCTATTTGGTTGAGTCAGTCATTATATTAGCCGTGCCGCCTGGCGGGATTAAAGCTGCCCAATGGAAAGGAGTTCACGTGTCCTGGGACATGTCGCGTCCCAATGTGAGTCATCATGCAAGCCCTCGCGAGTTAACGTCTTACGTGCTGGGTCGTTCAGAGATGAGGACCACACAAATCATGAATGTGAGGACAGGGATTGCCCTGCTTCTTGTCAATTATGTAACCGGATGTGTACCGGCGGCCACTTACACGGCTTGCATACTGGACAAAATCATCTTTGCGGGTGCGTCTTTCTCTGTTTCATTTGACATGCCATTGAAGATGTGTTTAGAAAATTGCACCCTTGTGGAGCCGCATGCTCGGCAGGTATATGTGAAATCCAAACAAGACCCCAGGCAATCGAAGCTACATTTACTGGCAAGCATGGAAGCTTCCAATATACGAAAGTGAGTCTGCGTTCATAAGACTGAACAGGGCACCCTCAACAGGAACACGAGACTAGCCACGGATCTATGTCCCAAACAAGGTGGGTTGTCGATGGTACCGACGATACGAGCGTCGAGTTGGAGGGACGCAAATTCGCCTCAAACGACGAGGGTGGCCCTATGCTGTGCAATATGGTTTGCAAGTCGATGGGAAGGCATATTCACGTTGCCCTCTGCCGCGGTGTCGACTCCCATAATCCCAAAACCCAGCATATCAGCAAGATAATCTCCCCGAATCCCGATCAAGCTAAAGACTGGATCACGCATGCACTTCACTGGGAGCGAATGGGTGGGCATGTCACGTGAATGCCTTGACAGACGTTGCTTATCTTATCACCAGGTTTCAAAGGTGACTGGGGCCACGGTTCCGCTGGGTAATGTGTTATCAATAACTTTCCGCAGATCCGTACACTCAAGAAGATCAGGCAAATTTCGCAAAGTGGTATGCTGACTACTTCAGAATTTTTATAATACGCGTTCTGATCTCAACATGGTAGTGACGCATATTGCTCGGGTAATAACTTCTTGTCGCACGATTTTTCATTGTCTTGATCACGGTCTACGAAGGTTCCGAACATACAGCCGAAGGGGGTGGAGCCAGTGCACAACCGTCAGGCTGTACACTACCCATATTTCACGCGTCTATGAGCGCAGAAAGCGCACCACCCGGTCCCGGATACGTGTCAGGCGACGGCCACCACTTTGGATGTAAAAATCCCGTACTCCTTCAGGCGGCCTTCCATGTGTGAGTTTTTCGCCTTGTTATGATCAAGTCCTGGGCTCTGACGTTACTACAGGATCTTTGCTATTGATACGTGAGTCTGCTCTAAATTGCATACAGACTTTTCATAAAGGTTTGCGATCAAGGTCTGGATCGATGTGGTTAAGGGACCGACAACCACTTCCCAATGCTCCTGGTACCAGCCACATCGCCCCCATTTTAAATAACAGACTCGGGGCTGTGATTGCATCTCTTTACAGCTTCTGGGTCGCACGCCAAGCTGTAGTTACCCAGAACGCACATTTGGGGGGGCGTAGAAGAGATGCATACAGTTTAATATTCTTCAGCTGGGAGCCGTGGACGTGTGTTGAAAACGACTTCACAAGTTCTCCCGAGGAGCTCCTGGCTTCTTCCTTGCGGTATACGCCTAAGGGAAACGAGAATTACACACTTGCACTCCAGAAAGCACAGAAGATCATGCTTTCCCATTGGAGTACTGAAAGGTGTCGTACGTAAGTTGAACACCGATCTACAAGATTGACTTTCATCATAGAACACCTGTCCTTATTTTCCTGTCTGATGGCGAGCACCAGTGTGGGGACGAAGCGATGTACGACATCTGTCGTAGCGCCGTGCGTAAGGGGTTTGTGAATCTTTTTCTGCCTTTGGCTTGTGGTTCACAACACAAATCTCAGGATGCCACTTTCATTCCACGCCGTTTCCTTTGGGAACGATGTTTATTCAGCCATGTTGCGTAGGATGACGGCAATCGCTCAAGAAGTAGAGAAGAGTGCACCACGAAATTCTCTGACCAACAGCATCCCTTCTTCTTATACAGAGGCCCTTGACACGGTATTTATCGAGTGTTTTCTTCAGTGTTCAGACAGTGACCAATATTTCTTCAGGTCCGTCTGACAGAGACGTTCCAAGGGTTCGCCAACTCGATGACAAAGACTCGTGGTTCCTTGTTTTCGTCCTCTTAAGTCATCATTTTTGGGAGAAGTTTCGAGACCATGCCTATATGTGAAGTTTTCGGTTGGCAACTTAACTCAGAGCTTGTATGGAACCGAATCTGCGACGGAATGATATATCGTTGATTGTTATGGAATAAATTTCACTTTCTTGCATCAAAAGCAAGAGTTTTTCCTGGGTCCAGCACGCTACTTTAGAAATCCGCAAACAAATGCCAGCCAAGTTCAATTTGCGCGGTGGCAACGCTTGCCGGTCTAGGTTTAATTAATGTCAGAATCTAATATAATCATGCATTTTCTCCTTTTCGGATACGGCTCTCACACTGTTAGGATCCAAGCAGATCCGCAACGTGCAGATCCACAAAATGCCAATCCGCAATGCGTTGGTTATAGTTGTTTCCACTGCTGTTTTTTTGGTCGTGCGGACTGCCGGGCCGGTGCTGACCAATCGTGGTGGCGCTACGAGTTGAGGAGGAGTGTGGGAAGTGCAGAAAGGGGAATAGGGGCAAAGTAGCAGGAGTATAAGTATGTTGTCAGGGATAGGATAGGGGGAATAAAGGACAAGTTGTGTGTGCCGACTGCCATCACTGTGTGCTCAACATCACTATCATTGTTTCCTAATCTAAACATCTCATCTACATAAAATCTCTAGGTTACATCAGTAAAACTACCTGTTCTTAGCGATTGCTTAGCGATCACTTAGGGACCTTACAGCAACCAGATTAGGCATTTTCAGGGGTAATTGCCTAATCTGGT
>WNFR01005052.1_pt1 | contig 26024 bp, 21 predicted proteins | sample 5400221 | NCBI WGS metagenome assembly WNFR01 (sample SAMN13153357, study PRJNA577476) | soil metagenome | isolation source: 40 cm soil under Madrone tree | place: USA:California | collected 2016-06-14
ACCGAGAGGCCGACGGCAAATGCGACGGCGATCAATCCCGCGCTCGGCGCCGAGAACAATGCGGCGCCGCAGACGGCGGTCACCAGCGCGAACGTGCCTAAAAATTCTGCGCTCAACTCTCGTGACATTTTTATCCCCCGCATGAGGCTCCCGCGAATAGGCGGGAACGAGGACCAGATCATGCCATCAAGGCAAGGCCGATGACAACGTTGCTCAGGGAATTCCACGCGTTGCGAAGATACGGATGTTGCGTCGCAATCGCCTGAAAGGCGCAACGAAATCACCTGGATTCATATCCGCAAAGCAAATTGATATCGTGCCGATTTGCCGTATCGTCACAGAGCATTTTCGAGCGACATGGCAGGCATGTTGCTCCCGCAAGGACTGTCTGGATGGCGCCGCCAATGATCCGCCCCGCTCGTGTCGACGAATATGACGAGATCGCCCGCGTCTGGATGGCCAGCTGGGTCTCGACGGGGCTCGAAGACGCCAGCGATTCTCTGCTGGCGAAGTTGCGTGCACGCATCCCGATCGAGGTCGAAAAGGGCTGGAGCCTGTTTGTCGCCGACGATGGCGGAGCGCTCGCGGCGATGCTGGCGCTGCACCTGCCGAAATTCTATCTCGACCAATTATTCGTCGTACCGGAATATCAAGGCCAGGACCTCGGGCGGAGGCTGCTCGCTTTCACGCGACAGCATCTGCCGGATGAAATCTGGCTGCGCTGTGTGCGCGAAAATGAAAAGGCGTGGCGCTGGTATGAGCGCGAGGGTTTTGTCTTTGAAAAAGAAGAGGTCGAGCCGATGATCGGATTCGTCATGAAATACTATCGATGGAAGAAAGAAGGAGCCACCCGATGAAGCTCTATTGGTCGCCACGCTCGCGCTCGTTCTCCGCGCTGTGGCTGATGGAAGAAACCGGGCAGCCTTACGAGCGTGTGCTGACCGACATTTCCACCGGCGCGCAGAAGACGCCCGAATTTCTCAGCATCAATCCGATGGGCAAGGTGCCGGCGCTGAGGGACGGCGACGCGACGCTCGCGGAAGCCGCCGCGATCTGCGCCTATGTCGCCGAACGCTACCCGGAGGCGAAACTGGCGCCGCCGGCGGGCGACCCGCTGCGCGCGAAATATCTGTACTGGCTGTTTTTCGCCCCCGGCTGCATCGAGCCCGCGATGGTGCAGGTCGCGACCAAGATCGAGATGAATTCGGTAGCCGCGGGCTGGGGCGACGCGCAGCGGGTATTCGACGTGCTCGACGCCGCGCTGACGAAAGGACCGTGGATTCTCGGCGAATCCTTCTCGGCCGCCGACATCGCCGTTGGATCAGGCCTGAATTTCGCGGTGCGGCTGTTCAAGATGGTGCCGTCGCGGCCCTCGTTCGACCGCTACATCGACCGCTGCGCGGCGCGGCCGGCGTTCCAGCGCGCCAGCGTCATCGCGGCTGGATGAGGCTATTCGGCCGCCGTCTTCAAATCTTCCGGCCGGGGCATCGAAATGATGTTGTAGCCGGAATCAACATAATGGATTTCCCCGGTCACGCCGGCCGACAGGTCGGACAGCAGATACAGCGCCGAGCCGCCGACCTCGTCTATGGTCACAGTGCGCCGCAGCGGCGAATGGAGCTGTTGAAACTTCAGCATCTCGCGCTGCTCGGCAATACCCGCGCCGGCGAGCGTGCGAATTGGCCCTGCCGAAATTGCGTTGACGCGAATATTGCGTGAACCGAAGTCGGCGGCGAGATAGCGCACCGAAGCTTCCAGCGCAGCCTTGGCAACGCCCATCACATTGTAATTCGGCAAAACCCGGGTCGAGCCGCCATAGGTCAGGGTAATCATCGAGCCGCCGCGCTCGGGCATCATGGCCGCCGCGCGCTTGGCAAGTTCCGTGAACGAGAAGCAGGAAATCACCAGAGTGCGCGAAAAATTCTCCCGGCTGGTCTCGGCGTAACGGCCCTTCAGCTCGTTCTTGTCGGAAAACCCGATGGCGTGGACAAGAAAATCGAGCTGCCCCCATTTTGCGCGCAGCGTCTCGAACACGTGATCGACGCTGGCGATGTCTTCGACATCGCAGGGCAGCACCAGGGGAACGCCAAGCGATTCGGCGAGCGGCTTGACGCGCTTGCCGAGCGCCTCGCCTTGATAGGTAAAGGCAAGCTCGGCGCCCTGCGCTGCGACCGCTTTCGCAATGCCCCAGGCAATCGAATGATCATTGGCGACGCCCATGATCAACCCGCGTTTGCCCTTCATCAGGTTTTGCATGCTCGCCGTGCTCCCCTCATCCCTGATGTTGTCATCATCCGCCACCGCGTCGGCGCGAAGCGCCGCCCGATGACAAGCTCCAGCGGGTGATCCAGTAACACGAAGCGTTGCGATGAACGATCGGAGCTGCGGAATACTGGATGCCCCGCTTTCGCGGAGCATGACGAAACAAAAATCTCACGCATCCATCCGCTTGAACACCAGCGTGGCGTTGGTGCCGCCGAACCCGAAGGAATTCGAAAGCACGGTGCCGAGCCTGGCGTTATCGATGCGCTTGCGCACGATCGGCATGTCGGCGAATACCGGGTCGAGCTCGGTGATATTGGCGCTTTCGCAAATAAACCCGTTGTTCATCATCAAGAGCGAATAGATCGCTTCCTGCACGCCGGTGGCGCCGAGCGAGTGGCCGGTGAGCGCCTTGGTCGCGGAAATCGGCGGGCACTTGTCGCCGGTCCCGAACACCTTGCGGATCGCCTCGATCTCCGGCGGATCGCCTGCGGGCGTCGAGGTCGCGTGCGGATTGATGTAGTCGATTTTGGTATCGACCGTCGCCATCGCCATTTTCATGCAGCGTTCTGCTCCCTCGCCCGACGGCGCGACCATATCGTAGCCGTCAGAGGTGGCGCCGTAGCCGACGATTTCGCCGTAGATGCGCGCACCGCGCGCCTTGGCATGTTCGAGTTCCTCAAGAACAACGACACCTGCGCCGCCGGCGATGACGAAGCCGTCGCGGCTGACGTCGTAGGGGCGCGACGCGGTCGCGGGCGTGTCGTTGTATTTCGACGACATCGCGCCCATGGCGTCGAACAGCACCGACAGCGACCAGTCGAGTTCTTCGCAGCCGCCTGCGAAAATAATATCCTGCTTGCCGATCTGAATGGTCTCGTAGGCGTTGCCGATGCAATGGTTCGAGGTGGCGCAAGCCGATGAGATCGAATAGTTCACGCCTTTGATCTTGAACCAGGTGGCGAGCGTCGCCGACGCCGTGGACGACATCGCCTTCGGCACCGCGAACGGGCCGACCCGCTTCGGTCCCTTGGTGCGGGTGATATCGGCGGCTTCCACGATGGTGCGGGCCGACGGGCCGCCGGAGCCCATGATGATGCCGGTGCGAACGTTGGAAACCTCCGCCGGCTCAAGACCGGAATCCTGGATCGCCTGCTCCATCGCGATGTGATTCCAGGCCGCGCCTTCGCCGAGGAAGCGCATTGCACGCCGATCGATCACACCGGCCGGATCGAGCGTCGGCGCTCCCTGTACCTGGGAGCGGAAGCCGAGTTCGGCATATTTGTCCGCGCGCGTGATTCCGGACTTTGCCTCATGAAGGCTCGCAAGCACTTCCTGGGTGTTGTTTCCGATCGATGAGACGATGCCCATCCCCGTGATGACAACCCGCCTCATGATCGCCTCGTCCTGTCGTTGCGTTTTTGTGTGATAGCCGTCGTCAAACCGAAAGCCGCCTCGTCGGCTGGAGCAAGTATCTTACGTTCCCGGCTGCAAAGCGGCATCCTGCTTGAACAACCCGACCTTCAAATCCTTCGCGCGATAGATAATCTCGTCATCGGCCGAAAGCCATCCGTCGGCGACGCCCAACACGAGCTTTAGACGCATCACGCGTTTGATGTCGACGTTGTACACAATTTTGCGGACGTTCGGCATCACCTGTCCGGCAAGCTTCAGCTCGCCGAGCCCCAGCGCGCGGCCGCGACCCTCGCCACCGCTCCAGCCCAGAAAGAAGCCGACCATCTGCCAGAGCGCGTCGAGGCCCAGGCATCCCGGCATGACCGGATCGCCCTTGAAGTGGCAACCGAAGAACCAGAGGTCCGGCTTCACATCGAGTTCAGCGCGAATTAGGCCCCTGCCGTATTCCCCGCCGGTTTCGGAAATTTCGCTGATACGGTCGAACATCAGCATCGGGGGCAGCGGCAATTGCGCGTTGCCCGGGCCAAACATCTCGCCGCGGCCGCACGCCAGCAGATCCTCATATTCGTAACCGCCACGCCGATCCAGCATAGTGCCAGCCTCTTTCAAAATCCCGATGGAGCGTTCTTGAGCGAAATAGACCCGTTTCGCGTGGGAAGCGCGCCAATTATCTTGGATTGGCGCGAATACCGCAGGTCAGGATGCTCCTGCAGCAACCGGCGCTCGCCTTTGCCGAAATCGCATAAGCGGGTCCGCGCGCTCTCTACCATAGGCCCCGCAGACGGCAAAGCGCCACTTCCGGGTAAATCGCCGCGTTTCGCCTCCAGTTCCCTTTAACCTTGGGTAGGTTCTAGTTGCGAAAAACTTGCATCTAACAAACTTCGTTCCTATATTCGAAAGTGATAGTGCTGAGATTAGCGAGTGCGGTGCGTGAAGTGGAAATGAGCGACGACGCTTCGACTTTGAATGACGATACCGTCAATCCCACGGCCCGCAATTCGGGACGACAGCCGGCTTTGACCGGTTGCCCTTGGCACGATGTCAATGAATTGCTGCAGGCCGCAGGCCTCCGTCCGACCCGTCAGCGCATGGCGCTGGGCTGGCTGCTGTTCGGAAAGGGCGCGCGCCACCTCACCGCGGAAATGCTTTACGAGGAAGCAACCCTCGCCAAGGTTCCGGTATCGCTCGCCACGGTCTACAACACGCTCAACCAGCTGACCGACGCGGGCTTGCTGCGCCAGGTCAGCGTCGACGGCACCAAGACCTATTTCGACACCAACGTGACGGCGCATCACCACTTCTATCTCGAAAACAATCACGAACTGGTTGACATTCCGAACCCGCATCTGGTGCTGCAGAAGATGCCGGAAGTGCCCGAAGGCTACGAAATCGCCCGAGTCGACATGGTCGTCCGGCTGCGCAAGAAACGCTGAGCCAGACTAGCTCGTCATACGCGGGGGTTAACCCGCCTATCCATCGATCTTCATCAAATGTTTTTCGAAAGTGGATGGACCGCCGGGAGCGCAGACAAGTTTACGCAGTCTGCGCAAGGCAGACTGCTATGCCCGGCAATGACAAGTGATTCACTCCACCTTTTCGTCGGCGTAGACGCCCCACAGCCGCTGCTGTTCGATCCAGCCATCGAAACCGTTGCCGGTGACGCGGCACCAGCCTGCCGTGCACCGCTTGACCTGGGCCACGACGCCGGCCTGCAGCCGGGCTGAGACCGCGCTGGTTTGATCGGCGCGATCATAGAGCGGCGCGAGTTCGTCCTTGGTCTTCATGGTGATAACCGCGGTGCGGCGACCCGACAGCAGCGAATGATAGACCCAGCCCTCGGCGCCCTCGGAATCCCGCACCCGGCGCCAGTTCTCGAATTCAGCGGTGATTTCAACCGGCAGACCCGACCGGGTGAAGACCCAGGCGACGTCGTTGTCCTTGGTCGGACCGGCCCTGACGTTCACATGATCGGATTTGAGGCTGACATAGCGCGGCAACGGCAACCCGCTGGTGGTGACGACCGAATCCTTTGCCGAAAATCCTGAACTTATCGACGCGCCCAGCATGCAGCCTGCGAGCACCACTCCAGAACAAAAACGCCTCAACGCCATCCACTCGTCTCCTGCCGAGATACCAACTCAATTCTATGAGCTGAAACATCAACCAACGCCTTAACCCCTGTACCCCGCCCAATGCCCTCGGCTTGTGATTTCCGGGGTTCACGCCAGGGTTCTTGTCTTGGCGCGGCCTTCTGCTAGAGAGGACGGAACGTAAAGAACCAAGACGAGCCCGAACGTCCCCAGGAAACCTGCGGGAAATATCGGCAGGAACCCACGGAAACGCCGGGACCACGCGGCAGCCGCAGTGTCGAACAACCGGGTTAATGAGGTCTGAATGATCTCATGAGAGCAGGACATGTCGGTTAAGAAAAAACCTCTCGTTGTCGTCACGCGCAAGCTGCCGGACTCGATCGAGACCCGCATGCGCGAATTGTTCGACGCCCGGCTCAATCTCGACGATACGCCGTTGACGCCGGAGCAAATCGCCGACGCGGTCCGCTCAGCCGATATCCTGGTGCCCACCGTCACCGACCTGATCACCGAAGAGCTTCTCAAGCAGCCCGACTGCAAGCTGAAACTGATCGCCAATTTCGGCAACGGCGTCGACAATATCGATGTCGTCGCGGCGCATGCGCGCGGCATCACCGTGACCAACACGCCGAAGGTTTTGACCGAAGACACCGCCGACATGACCATGGCGCTGATCCTGGCGGTGCCGCGGCGACTGATCGAAGGCGCCACCATCCTCACCGAGGGCAAGAACTGGCCGGGCTGGTCGCCGACCTGGATGCTCGGCCATCGCATCGGCGGCAAGCGGCTCGGCATTATCGGCATGGGCCGCATCGGCCAGGCCGTGGCGCGCCGGGCGCGAGCCTTCGGCCTGCAGATCCACTACCACAACCGCCGTCCCGTCGCGCCGCGCATCGCCGACGAACTGGGCGCAACCTATTGGGAAAGCCTCGACCAGATGCTGGCGCGGATGGACATCATCTCGGTGAATTGTCCGCACACCCCTGCCACTTTTCATTTGCTCTCGGCGCGGCGGCTGAAACTGATCCGCAAGGACACCTATATCGTCAATACCGCGCGCGGCGAGGTGATCGACGAGGAGACGCTGACCAAGCTGATCGAAGCCGGCGAGATCGGCGGCGCCGGTCTCGACGTGTTCGAGCACGAGCCCGCGGTCAATCCGAAACTGGTGCGGCTGGCGAAGGCCGGCAAGGTGACGTTGCTGCCGCATATGGGCTCGGCCACCATCGAAGGCCGTGTCGAGATGGGGGAGAAGGTGATCATCAACATCAGAACCTTCCTCGACAATCACAAGCCGCCGGACCGAGTGCTGCCGAGCATGCTGTGAGGCACTTAGCGATGTCCACTCAAATCCGTGATCGTCAGCGCATCGCCGTTTAATGGATTTAGCGGGTCGCGCTGATAGCGCAGGGTCTCGAACCGCATCGCGCGCGCGTCTACCATCAAGAGCCGCCCCACCAGACCCTCGCCGAAGCCGACAATTTCGCGGATCGCTTCCAGCGCCATCATCGATCCCAGTACGCCGGCGAGCGCACCCATCACGCCGGCCTCGGCGCAGGCCGGCACCGTGCCCGGCGGCGGCGGTTCGGGAAACAAACACCGGTAGGTAGGATTGAGCTCACCTTCGGCGTTTCTCTCATGCGCGCGTATCGTGGTCAGCGATCCGTCGAACACGCCGAGCGCGGCGGTGATCAGCGGCTTGCCGGCCAGGAAACATGCGTCGGAAACCAGATAGCGGGTTTCGAAATTGTCGGATCCGTCGAGCACCAGATCGTAACTGCCGATCAGCGCCAACGCATTGTCGGCATCCAGTCGCGTGGCGTGCGCCGCAAACCGGACATGGGGATTGAGCGCGTGAATCTGCTCGGCGGCGCTGTCGACCTTGCGCCGGCCGATATCCGGCGTGGTGTGGATGATCTGACGCTGGAGATTGGACAGCGACACGACGTCGTCATCGACCACGCCGAGCGTGCCGACGCCGGCGGCGGCGAGATACATCAGCGCGGGCGCTCCGAGACCGCCGGCACCGATCACCAGCACGGAGGCTTCCTTCAATGCAGTCTGGCCGGGACCGCCGACTTCGCGCAGCACGATATGGCGGGCGTATCGTTCCAGTTCTTCGGCACTCAGCATTTTGAGGTCATATCCTTCGGTCCGGCCATCATTTGCTGAACCCTCGGCCTGTTGTTGGCGACTAAGCAGATGGGCTTGATTGCTCCGCTCTGCAATGGACCCCGTGCTTGTCATGAGATCGATGCAGACAGCACATTGATATTGTTGGCCGCGGGAGCGTCCGCCCAGGCGCAAATGACGGTGCTATCCCCTCTATTATCACTATCTCAGGTCATTTCTGACATTTCGGACACCAGAAGGTCGAGCGCCCGTTCTGGGTGAATCGCCGCACGATTCCGCCGCAACCTGCGGTCTGACATTTCTCGCCTTCGCGATCGTAGACCTGAAATGAATGCTGGAAATAACCGAGTTCGCCGGAGGTCTGACGATGGTCGCGCAGCGACGAGCCGCCGGCCTTGATGGCCTGATTGAGCACCGCATGAATTGCGGTAACCAGCCGTTTGGCATGATCGGTCGGGTCACCTTTTTTAGTTGCCAGCGTCGCGGCTAATCTTCGCGGTGACAGATGCGAGCGATACAGCGCCTCGCAGACATAGATGTTGCCGAGCCCCGCGACCACGCGCTGATCAAGCAGCGCCGCCTTCAGGCTGGTCTTCTTGTTGGCGCAGGAGCGCGCCAGCATCGCTGCATCGAATTCATTGCCGAGCGGCTCGGGGCCGAGACCTCTCAGCAGCGGCTCATCGTCGAGTGCCCTGCGGGCAATGATCTTCATGTAACCGAAGCGGCGCGGATCGTTGAAGACAATGGCCGCGCCCGATGACATGTGAAACACCACATGATCGTGCGCGCGATCCTCAGCTCGCGCGTGGTGGAATTTGCCCGGAGCGTTCTTTTCATCGTCCTTGATGACGCGGAACGAGCCCGACATGCCCAGATGCATCAACAGCACGTCGCCCGAGGCAAGATCGGCCAGCAGGTATTTGGCGCGACGGCCGAGACCCGTCACGATCTGACCCTCGAGCCGCGCGACAAAATCCTTCTGGAACGGAAACCGCAGGTCTTTTCGCCTGGCCTCGGCTTTTACAATCTTCGATCCCTCCATGACAGGCTGCAGGCCGCGGCGGACGGTCTCGACTTCGGGTAATTCGGGCATCGGTGGGCGTTCACCTTGAGATGCTGACGTGATAGCGCCATTGCGGCGGGCGCGCTATGGTCCGGCGATGGAGACAAGTTGATGGATCGGCCGGACCAAACCACGCATTTTGGCTTCAGGGACGTCCCCTTGGGCGACAAGCAGACGCTGGTGAACGACGTGTTCCACAGCGTGGCGTCGCGTTACGACCTGATGAACGATCTGATGTCGGCGGGCCTGCATCGCGTCTGGAAAGATGTCATGATCAACGCGCTCAATCCGCCGCGCAGCGATACGCCGTTTGGGCTGCTGGATGTTGCCGGGGGAACCGGCGATATCGCATTTCGGGCTGCGAAGGCATCAGGCGCCGGCTTTCGGGCCACCGTATGCGACATCAATTCCGATATGTTAAGCGTAGGCCGCGAGCGTGCGGCGGCGCGGCATCTCGACGACCGGGTTTCGTTCGTCGAGGGCAATGCCGAGGCGCTGGCTTTCCCTGACCGCAGTTTCGACGCCTACAGTATCGCGTTCGGCATCCGCAACGTGCCGCGGATCGATCTCGCGCTGAGCGAAGCATTTCGCGTGCTGAAGCCCGGCGGCCGCTTCCTGTGCCTGGAATTCTCCACCGTCGACGTGCCCGGGCTGGATCGAATTTACGATCTGTTTTCGTTCAAGGTGATCCCCGAACTCGGCCGCGAGGTGACCGGCGACGCCGAATCCTATCGCTACCTCGTGGAATCGATCCGTAAATTCCCCAAGCCGAACGCGTTTGCCGAGATGATCCGCACCGCGGGCTTCTCTCGCGTCAACTGGCAGAGCCTCTCGGGCGGCATCGTGGCCTTGCATTCGGGCTGGCGTTTGTGATTTCTGCAATGACCCACATCGCGCGGCTCGCCCGCGCCGGTTTCGTGTTCGCGCGCGAAGGCGTGTTTGGCGTCGTCGATCCGAGCCTGGTGCCGCCGCCCGGGCAGCTCGCGCTCCGCCTCGCGCGAATCATCGAGCGCCCCGGCGCCAAATCCGGTCCGCGCCTGTCGCGCGCGCTGACCCGGCTGGGGCCGGCCTATCTCAAGCTCGGACAATTTCTCGCCACCAGGCCTGATGTGGTCGGCGTCTTCATGGCCCGCGATCTGGAAAGCCTGCAGGACCGGCTGCCGCCGTTTTCGCAAACTGAGGCCGAAGCCGTCATCGCCCAGTCGCTGGAGCGTCCCTTGGCACTGGCGTTTGCGAGCTTTGGTCCCGCAGTCGCCGCGGCCTCGATCGCACAGGTGCATCGCGGTGAAACCGAACGCGACGGAGTGCGCAAATCGGTTGCGGTGAAGGTGCTGAGGCCCAATGTTGCCGCGCGCTTTCGCCGCGACCTCGGCGATTTTTTCTTTGTCGCGCACAACGCCGAAGCCTACTCGGCTGAAGCGCGGCGGCTGCGGCTGATCGAGGTCATCAACACGATGTCGCGCTCGGTGGCGATGGAGATGGATCTGCGGCTGGAGGCTGCCGCGCTGTCCGAAATGGCCGAGAACACCCGCGACGATCCGGACTTTCGCGTGCCCGCCGTCGACTGGGACCGCACCACGCATAACGTGCTGACGATGGAATGGATCGACGGCATCGCGCTGAGCGATCATGCGCGCCTTGAGGAATTGCAGGTCGATCTGCCCGAGCTGGGGCGCAAGGTGATCCAGAGTTTCCTGCGCCACGCGCTGCGCGACGGCTTCTTTCATGCCGACATGCACCCGGGCAATCTCTTCCTCGACGATACCGGCCGTCTTGTCGCGGTCGATTTCGGCATCATGGGCCGGCTCAGCTTGAAGGAGCGGCGCTTTCTCGCCGAAATTCTCTTGGGCTTCATCACGCGCAACTATCGCCGCGTCGCCGAGGTGCATTTCGAGGCAGGCTACGTGCCGGGACATCACTCGGTCGAGAATTTCGCGCAGGCCATCCGCGCCATCGGCGAACCTATCCACAACCGCACCGCCGAAGAAATTTCGATGGCGAAGCTGTTGACGCTGCTGCTCGAGGTCACCGGCCTGTTCGACATGCGAACCCGCCCCGAACTGATCCTGCTGCAAAAGACCATGGTGGTGGTCGAAGGCGTCGCGCGCAGCTTCGATCCAAAGCTCGACATCTGGAAGGTCGCCGATCCCGTGGTTCGTGAATGGATCGAGCGCAATCTCGGGCCGGTCGGACGCATTCAGGGGGCAGCGGCCGGCGCCGGCGAGCTCGGCCGCGTGCTGGCGGGCCTTCCGGCGATCGCGGCGCGGTCGGTGGCCGTGCTGGAGCAGCTGGAGACCATGACCCGGGAAGGGCTGACGCTGTCGCCGGAGACGATCGCGGCGATGGGCCGGACCGAGGGCCGCAAGAGCCGGTGGCGCACGCTGGCGCTCTGGATCATCGCCGCTACGTTTATCGGGATTCTGGTGGCCGTCCGACAGATGTGATTGCAATGTATGCGTGATGTGCTAGCATTGCTGTCAATCTTGGTCGGAAACGCCCCATGGCTAGCCTGACGATCCGAAAACTCGACGACGCCATTCGGGATGAGCTGCGGCTGCGTGCTGCCCGCAACGGCCGTTCGGTCGAAGACGAGGTGCGGGTGATCCTGCGCGACGCGTCACAGCACAGCCCTTCCTTCGCCGCAGCCGTTTCTCAACCCGTTTCGCAGGGCCCGGAGACGCACCCTCGCGCCCATAGCGAGGCTGCCAGCAACCTCCCGCGCGTCACCTTGATCATCGGCGGCGGCATCGCCGCCTACAAGGCGCTGGACCTGATCCGGCGGCTCAGGGAGCGGCACATCCGCGTCCGCTGCGTGCTGACCAGAGCCGCGCAACAATTTGTTACGCCGCTTGCCGCCAGCGCACTGTCGAACGAGCGTTGCTACACCGATCTGTTCGATCCCGAGAGCGAGTTCGATGCCGGCCATATCCGTCTTGCGCGCGACTGCGACCTGATCGTGGTGGCGCCTGCGACCGCGGACCTGATGGCAAAGATGGCGCAGGGTCATGCCGACGATCTCGCCAGCGCCATTTTGCTCGCGGCCAACCGGCCGATCCTGCTGGCGCCGGCGATGAACCCGCTGATGTGGAACAATGCCGCGACCCGCCGCAATGTCGCACAGCTCGAGCGCGATGGCGCGGCCATGATCGGCCCCAATGCCGGCGAAATGGCCGAGGCCGGAGAGGCCGGTGTTGGCCGGATGGCAGAGCCTTTGGAAATAGCTTCCGCTGCCGAGCGCTTTCTGCGTCCGCCGCAACCTCGGCCGCTTGCCGGCAAGCGCGTCCTCATTACCGCAGGGCCAACGCACGAGCCGATCGATCCGGTGCGCTACATCGCCAATCGTTCGTCCGGCAAACAGGGTTATGCCATTGCGGCTGCGGCGCAAGCCGCCGGTGCGGACGTCACCTTGATCGCGGGCCCGGTCGACCTGGGTGATCCCGCCGGCGTAACGGTGAAGCACGTGGAATCGGCGCGCGAAATGCTGCACCGGGTGGAAGCAGCACTGCCGGCGGATATAGCGATCTTCGCCGCCGCCGTCGCCGACTGGCGCGTCGCCAATGAAGGGGAGCAGAAGCTTAAAAAGACCGCGGCGGGCATGCCGCCGCTGCAGCTGGTCGAAAATCCCGATATCCTGGCAACGATCGCAAAGTTGCAAGACAGGCGGCCGGGGCTGGTGATCGGATTCGCTGCGGAGACCGAGAATCTGATCGACAACGCCAAAGCCAAGCTCGCGCGCAAGGGCTGCGACTGGATCGTCGCCAATGACGTCTCACCGGCGTCAGGCGTGATGGGCGGCGACCGCAACACCGTCCATCTGCTGACCCGCGATGGCGACAAGATCGGGGTCGATATCAAAATCGAATCCTGGCCAGCGATGACCAAAGAGGAAGTCGCCGCGGCGCTGGTGGCGCGCGTCGCCAAGACCTTGATAGCCAAAACTACGGAGAATCCATCTTGAGCATCACAGTAAAGGTCGATATCCGGCAATTGCCGCATGGCGAGGGCCTGGCGCTGCCGGCGTATCAGACTGCGCACGCCGCGGGGCTCGACCTGCTGGCGGCGGTTCCCGAGAGCGCGCCCCTGATCCTATCGCCGGGCCAGCGCGCGCTGGTGCCGACCGGACTTACGATCGCGCTGCCATCAGGCTATGAGGCGCAGGTCCGTCCACGCTCCGGCCTCGCATCGAAGCACGGCGTGACCGTGCTCAATACCCCCGGCACGGTTGACGCCGATTATCGCGGCGAGATCGGCGTGCTCTTGATCAACCACGGCGACGCGCCGTTCCCGATCCGGCGCGGCGAGCGTATCGCGCAGATGGTGATTGCGCCCGTGGCCCGCGTGGAACTTGTTCCCGCGACGGAGCTTTCCGCAACCGATCGCGGCAGTGGCGGCTTCGGTTCGACCGGCCGCTAATTTGAGTAAAGAACCGGTAGATTCACAAAAATCACGCCGGAACACCGCATTTTTTAGCGATGCGGTTTGCGTTCACGGTCTGGACTCTTACCCGTCGACTCCGGATGGGGATATTGTAATTCGATTCGCGAAACTTTGGCGGATCATGCGGCCAAGCGCCGAGCGTAAAGTCGTGCGGTTTGGGGCAAACCATGTCAGGCGTGATCGTGGCGATGCGTCGGACCCTGCTGTCGTGCACGTCACTGGCACGCAACGGCCTGATCGCCCTTGGCGCCACCCAAATCTCGATCGTACCGGCCCGGGCCAGCGATTTGGCTCTCCTGGATGCGATCTCAATCTTTTTCGAATTCAACCGCCAGGAAATAGCGGTACTGACGACCGCACTGGCGCTGCTCGGCTTTTCCGTGGTGGCGGCGATCCTGCTTATGCACACGCGCGTCCGCGCGGCAGGAGTCGAGGCGCGCCTGCGCTCCGATATCGGGGATCTGCAAGCCCAGGCCGACCGCTTCCGGACGCTGCTGTTCGCAGAGCCACAGATATTGATATCGTGGGCTGCAGGCGACAATCGCCCGCAAATCAGCGGTGACGCCGCGCTTTTGATGCCGCAGGAGTTCCGGCAATATCAGCCGCAGCGTATCCTTGCCTTCGGAACCTGGCTGCCGCCGGAGCCAGCACTGCAGATGGACCATGCGGTGGACGCATTGCGCGAGGCCGGCGAGGGTTTTCTGCTCAATTTCACGACCGCAAATGGACACGCGATCGAGGCCATGGGCCGCGCCGTCGGCGGCCAAGCCGTTGTGCGGATTCGCGAACTCAGCGGATTGCGCCGGGAACTGGCTGAAACCAACCGTCGGCTCAAGGCGCTGCTCGAAGAAACCGAGATGCTGCGCGGTTTCACAGCCGCGGTGCCCTGGCCGATCTGGGCCAAAGACGCCAAAGGCGGCCTCAGCTACGCCAATGCCGCCTATGCGCGAGCGACCGAGGCCGTTAGCGTTGCGGATGCAGTCGATCGCGACCTTGAACTGCTCGACAGCGGCGACCGCAGCGATATGGACCGCGCGTTGAACAGCGCGATGGCGTTCACCGCGCGGCTGCCGATCGTGGTCGGCGGCGAGCGGCGCATCCACGATGTGCATGCGCTGAATGTCGGCGGCGGAAGCGTCGGCATCGCCATGGACGCCAGTGAGGCGACGGCACTGCGCGCGGCTCTGGTGCGGATGGCGGAGGCACATCGCCGCACGCTCGATCAACTATCGTCCGGCGTCGCCGTATTCGACGCCCAGCGGCGGCTGGCGTTCTACAACGATTCCTATCGCCGCCTGTGGGACCTCGACCACGCATTTCTCGACGGCAACCCCGACGATTCGAGCGTGCTCGATCGGCTGCGCGCCGCCCGCAAACTGCCCGAGCAGCCGGATTTCCGGGCCTGGAAGGCAAAGCTGCATGAGGCCTATCGCGCGGTCGAGCCCGAAAAGGACACCTGGTATCTGCCCGATGGCCGCGCGGTAAGCGTCGTCACCACACCAAATCCGGAAGGCGGCGTCACCTATTTGTTCGACGACGTTACCGAAGGCCTGGACCTCGCGCGGCGCTTTGACGGCCTGATCCGCGTCCAGCGTGAAACGCTCGACAACCTCGCCGAAGCCGTCGCGGTGTTCGGCAGCAATGGCCGCGCGCAACTGTTCAATCCGGCATTCGCGAAGATGTGGAAGCTGTCACCAGAGGCGCTGCGGGAGCAGCCGCATATCGAGACCGTGGAAGCCTGGTGCAGGCCGCTGTTCGATGACGCTACTACGTGGCGGACGCTGCGCGAAGCGATCACCGCGATCGAGAACCGGGTCGAGGTACCGCTGAAGCTGGAGCGCAAGGATGGCAGCGTGCTGGACTGCATGACCATGCCGCTGCCCGACGGCGCCACCATGCTGACATTCCAGGACATCACCGATACCGAAAACGTCGAGCGTGCGCTGCGCGAGCGCAACGAGGCGCTCGAGACCGCCGACCGCATGAAGGTCGATTTCGTCCACCACGTATCCTACGAATTACGCTCGCCGCTGACCACGATCATCGGTTTTGCGCACTTCCTGAGCGACCCGGTCACCGGTCCGCTGATGCCGAAACAGGCCGAATATCTCGGTTACATCACGGCTTCGACCAACGCGCTGCTCGCGATCATCAACAACATCCTCGATCTCGCCACCATCGACGCCGGCGCGATGTCGCTCAATCTGGGTTCCATCGACATCCGCAAGACCATCGAAGCCGCAGCGGAGGGAATCCAAGACCGGCTCGCAACCGACCGCATTCAACTCAAGGTCGACGTCGATCCCAACATCGGGGACTTCGTTGGCGACGAACGCCGCGTGGTGCAAGTGCTGTATAATCTGCTGGCAAACGCCGTCGGATTTTCGCCTCCGGACGCCACCGTCGGCCTGAGCGCCCGGCGAACCCAGCACAACGTCATTTTCACCGTGACCGATTCCGGTCCGGGCATTCCGCCTGACGTCAAGGACAAGGTGTTCGACTGGTTCGAGAGTTATTCCCATGGCTCGCGGCATCGCGGCGCCGGCCTCGGCCTGTCGCTGGTGCGCTCCTTTGTCGAACTGCACGGAGGCAAGGTGCACGTGGATTCGATCGTCGGCAAAGGCACGACCGTCACGTGCGACTTTCCGATCGATCAGGCTGCGCATCGCAACGCCGCGGAATGACCGTTCCCACGACATTCTCGCTTGCCTTATCGAACGAGACGGCAACCGCGCATTTGATGGCCGATCTTGCGTTGCTGATCGGCCCCGGCGACGTCATCACCCTTTCCGGCGACCTCGGCGCCGGGAAAACCGCAGCCGCCCGGGCCCTGATCCGATATCTCGCCGGCGACGACGCGTTAGAGGTTCCAAGCCCGACCTTCACGCTCGCGCAAGTCTACGATCTGCCGCCGTTTCCGCTGGTTCATGCTGATCTCTACCGGGTCAACGAAGCAGCGGAACTGGAAGAGATCGGCTTGTCACCATTGCCAGAGGGCATGGTGGCACTGATCGAATGGCCGGAGCGCGCACCAGGCGCACTTCCCCGGGACCGAATCGATATCGCGCTGAGCCATCGTCCGGCGCTGGGATCGACCGCCCGCGCCGCTGAAATCACCGGCTACGGAAAAGCGTCCGCGCAGGTCGCAAGGCTGAAGGCGCTACGGCAGTTTCTGACCGAGGCAGGCTATGCCGAGGCAAAACGCCAGCGCATGCCCGGCGACGCGTCGACGCGTTCCTATGCGCGGCTCATCCGCGACGATGGTGTTGTCATCCTGATGAATTCGCCGCGCCGTCCCGACGGGGCGGCGGTCTATGACGGCAAATCGTATAGCGTGGCCGTGCATCTGGCCGAGGACGTCAAGCCGTTCGTCGCCATCGCCAACGGTCTGCGCGAGCGCGGCTTCTCCGCACCTGTCATCCATCACGCCGACCTCGATGCCGGATTCCTCGTCACCGAGGATTTCGGCAGCGCCGGTTTTATCGAAAGCGATCCACCCCGGCCGATCACGGAGCGCTATGAAGCCGCGACCGACATGCTGGCGGCGCTGCATCGCGAAGCATTGCCTGAAATTCTCCCCTTGGCGCCGCAGATTACCTACGCCATGCCCATCCTCGACACCGACGCGCTGCTGGTTGAGGTCGGATTGATGCTCGAATGGTATCTGCCGGACCGCGGGGCGGAGCTGACCGACAGCATGCGCGCCGAATTCGTCATGATGTGGCGCGATCTGTTGAGCAAGCCTGCATCTGCCGTCAAAACCTGGGTGTTGCGGGACTTTCATTCCCCCAATCTGATCTGGCTCGACGAACGGCCCGGGACTGAGAGAGTTGGCATCATCGACTTCCAGGACGCCGTGCTGGGCCCGGCCGCGTACGATCTGGTATCGCTGCTGCAAGATGCGCGGGTCGATGTACCCGAGCAGCTCGAGCTTGCGCTGCTGACGCGCTACATCAAGGCGCGGCGCGCCTCCGACGATACGTTCGATGCGGCTGGGTTCGCCGAGCTCTACGCCATCATATCGGCGCAGCGCAACACGCGGCTGCTCGGCACTTTTGCCCGGCTCAACCAGCGCGACGGCAAGCCACAATATCTGCGCCATCAGCCCCGAATCTGGACCTATCTCGGCCGATCGCTGGCGCACCCCGTGCTCTTGCGCGCGCGCGAGTGGTATTGCGCTAATGTTCCCCCGCCGGTTGCCTAATTTACCACTTGTTAGCCAAATGCGCCTTAATCTGGAGGCTGAGCCCCTGCCCTGGAGCGCGTGGGGCGCGGGTGTTTTGAGGGCGGGAGCGAATCCATGGTGTCAGAACGTCGCAAGGGCGAGCGCATCACTTTCGAACACGGGATAGCCGCGCAGATGATGGGCATCGACGGTACCTGGCGGCGCGAGTGCACGATGGATGACATTTCGGAGACCGGCGCCAAACTCAGTGTCGAAGGCTCCGTCGAGGGGTTGCATCTCAAGGAATTCTTCCTGCTGCTGTCCTCCACTGGCCTCGCTTATCGCCGCTGTGAACTGTCCTGGGTCAACGGCGACCAGATCGGCGTCAATTTTCTTAAAACGGGCGACAAGAAGAAAAAGGCCGGCAAGCGCACGCCTCACGGCGTGGACGTCTGATCGGGCCGGCTGGTCGCACAATCGTCATCTGAGGCGGTTATGGCATCAGCGATCGATGCGCGGCGCGAATCCCCGTGATATGATTTGTGAAACGGTTCGAGACCTCCCAAAATGTCCGTCAAACCTACCAAAGCCATGGTCCTTGCTGCCGGTCTCGGCGTGCGCATGCGCCCCCTGACGGACCGGATGCCAAAGCCGCTGGTACGCGTCGCAGGCCGCGCGCTGCTCGATCATGTGCTCGACAAGCTCGGCGACGCCGGCGCGAGCGAAGCTGTCGTCAATGTGCATTATTTGCCAGATCAGATCATCGATCACGTCGCCGCGCGCGCGCGGCCCCGCGTGATCATCTCGGATGAACGTGACGAGGTGCTCGGCACCGGCGGCGGCGTCGTCAAGGCGCTGCCTTTGCTTGGCTCGGCGCCGTTTTTCCATGTCAATGCAGACACCCTGTGGATCGATGGCGTGCGGCCCAATCTGGCGCGGCTGGCCGAAGCCTTCGACCCCGCGCACATGGATATCCTGCTTTTGATGGCGCCGACGACGAGCAGCATCGGTTATGGCGGCCGTGGCGACTACGCGATGCTGCCGGACGGCGCGTTGCGCAAGCGCAGGGAACATCAGGTGGTCCCGTTCGTCTATGCCGGTGCGGCGATCATGTCGCCCTCCCTGTTCGCGGATGCCCCGTCGGGCGAATTTTCGTTGACGAAAATGTTCGATCGCGCCAACGAGCAGGAGCGGCTGTTCGGCCTGCGGCTGGAAGGCGTGTGGATGCACGTGGGAACCCCCGACGCGGTTTACGCGGCGGAAGAGGCTTTTCTCGCCAGCGTCGCGTGATCGCATCCACGCTATTGTCGTCAATTAGAAATCGCGCCCGAAATATGCCCATGCCATGATGCGCAGAATCGCGAATCAGGAAGCCCATGCGCGTTTTCAGCGTTCCAGTCTCAGCGCCGTTCTTGCGCACCGTCATTGCCGCGTTGGTCGATGGCAGACTGGTCGATGGTTTTGAAGCCCGGGCGCATCCGGAAAAACTGGCGCAGGCGACGCTCTATTTGCCGACCCGGCGCGCCGGACGCATGGCACGGGAAATCTTTCTCGATGTGCTGAAGACTGATGCCGTGGTGCTGCCGCGCATTGTCGCGCTCGGCGACATCGACGAAGACGAACTGGGCTTCGCGGAGGAATCCGAGCAATACGGCGGAGCGGCGCCGTTAGGCATTCCGCCGAAGCTGGCCGAACTCGAGCGCAGGCTCACGCTGGCAAGACTGGTCGCGGCCTGGGCCAAGAGTCCCGTCTCCGCGCCGCTTGTGGTCGGCGGCCCGGCATCGACCCTTGCACTAGCTGGTGATCTGGCGCGCCTGATGGACGACATGGTTACCCGTGGCGTCGGTTGGGAAGCACTTGACGGGTTGGTGCCGGACCAGCTGGACAAATACTGGCAGCACTCGCTCGAATTCCTGCAAATCGCGCGACAGGCATGGCCGGTTCACCTCCAGGAAATCGAGAAGATCGAGCCGGCGGCGCGGCGCGATCTGTTGATCGAAGCGGAAGCCGCGCGCCTGACCGCGCATCACGACGGTCCGGTGATCGCGGCCGGCTCGACCGGATCGATGCCGGCGACCGCAAAATTCCTCCGCGCCGTTGCCACTCTGCCGCACGGCGCGGTGGTGCTGCCGGGGCTCGATACCGATCTCGACGACGATTCGTGGCAACTGATCGGCGGCGTCCGTGACGCGCAGAGCAAATTCACCACGCCTCCGGCGTCGAACCACCCGCAGTTTGCGATGCACGCGCTGCTGCTTCGATTTGGAATCAAGCGCGGCGATGTCGAAATCCTGGGCCAGCCGGCGCCGCATGGGCGCGATGTCCTGGCCTCCGAGGCGATGCGGCCTTCGAACGCGACCGCGCAATGGCATCGTCGGCTGGCTCAACCCGAGATCGTCGAAAAAATTTCAGGCGGCATGACAAACCTCGCCGTCATCGACGCTGATAATTCCGAGATGGAGGCGCTAGCGATCGCAGTCGCGATGCGCGAGGCGCGGCATCTTGGCAAATCGGCAGCACTGGTGACGCCGGATCGCGCGCTGGCGCGGCGCGTGATGGCGGCGCTGGGCCGCTGGAACCTCGAATTCGACGATTCCGGCGGCGACGCACTGATGGACACGCCGGCGGGAATTTTCGCACGGCTCGCCGCGGAGGCCGTGGCGAGACAGCTTGAGCCGCCGACGCTGCTGGCGCTGCTGAAACATCCGCTGTGCCAGCTGGGCGCAGCGCAGGGCGCCTTCACGGACGCGATCGAGGTGCTCGAACTAGCGCTCTTACGCGGCACGCGTCCTCAAGCAGGAAGCGCCGGGCTCGTGCGCGACTTCGCTCGCTTCCGCGGTGAACTCGCCAAGCTGCGGGGTGGCGAGACGTCCTCGCTCCACGCCTCCGAGCCGCGGACCCGGCTTGGAAATGAAGACCTCGATCAGGCGCAACGGCTGATCGCGCAGTTGCAGGCGGCTCTTTCACCACTTGAAAGTCTCGCTTCGTCGAAACCGAATGATTTTGCCGAGCTTGCCGAACGCCACCGCAACGTCCTGATGGAGCTGTCACGCGACCCGCATGGCGTCGCAATGACCTTCGAGGGCCAGCAGGGATCGGCGCTTGCATCCGCGTTCGACGATCTGCTTGGTGGACAGGCGCAAAGCGGCCTGATGGTCCAGCTCGGTGACTATCCGGAAGTGTTCCAGACCGCCTTCGGCGATCGCATGGTGCGGCGGCCGGAATCGGCGAGCTCACGCCTCCATATCTACGGCCCGCTGGAAGCGCGGCTGACGCAATCCGACCGCATCATTGTTGGCGGGCTGGTCGAAGGCGTATGGCCGCCGGCGCCGCGGATCGACCCGTGGCTGAGCCGGCCGATGCGGCACGAGCTGGGCCTCGATCTGCCGGAGCGTCGTATTGGACTCTCCGCGCACGACTTCGCGCAATTGCTCGGCACCGAAGACGTCATCCTCAGTCACGCCGCAAAGGTCGCCGGCGCGCCCGCCGTGGCGTCGCGCTTCCTGCACCGGCTGGAGGCGGTCGCAGGCGAAGAGCGCTGGAAAGCCGCGAAAGCGGCAGGCGAAAAATATGTTCGCTTCGCGGCTGAACTGGACCGGCCCGACAAGGTCGAGCCGATCCCGCAGCCCGCGCCAAAGCCGCCGCTCGCGACCAGGCCCCTAAAACTGTCGGTGACGGCGATTGAGGACTGGCTGCGCGATCCTTATACAATCTACGCGAAATACATTTTGAGACTGGCTCCGCTCGATCCCGTCGACATGCCGCTATCGGCCGCCGACCGCGGTTCGGCGATCCACGATGCGCTCGGCGAATTTACGCAAACCTTCTCCACGACACTTCCCGACGATCCCGCGGGCGCCTTGCGCAGCATCGGCAAAAAATTTTTCGCGCCGCTGATGGAGCGGCCGGAAGCGCGGGCGCTGTGGTGGCCGCGTTTCCAGCGTATCGCTGCATGGTTCGCGGATTGGGAAACCGCGCGGCGCGGAAACGTCAGGAGTATCGACGCCGAGATCCGAGGCGAAATCCCGATCCGTCTCGACAATGAACGTACGTTTGTTTTGTCGGCGCGCGCCGACCGGATCGAACGCCGTCCTGACGGCACGTTTGCGATCCTCGACTACAAGACCGGGCAGCCGCCGACCGGCAAACAGGTGCGCATGGGGCTGTCGCCGCAGCTCACGCTGGAGGCGGCTATCTTAAGGCAAGGCGGCTTTGAAGGTATTCCGGCTGACGCTTCGGTCAGCGAGCTGACTTACGTGCGGCTCAGCGGCAACAATCCGCCGGGGGAGCAAAAAACGCTCGAGTTGAAGATCAACAAAAGTGATCCGCCGCAGCCACCCGATGCGGCTGCCGGCGAGGCGCGAAGGAAGCTCGAGGCCCTGATCCGCGCCTTCGAGGACGAAAGCCAGGCCTATACCTCGCTCAATCTGTCGATGTGGTCGAACCGTTACGGCACCTACGACGATCTCGCCCGCATCAAGGAATGGTCCGCAGCCGGCGGCCTGGGGTTAGAGGAATGGTAACCGCGCCGCGCCCCATCCCCGACGCGGTCCGCGCCACCCAGGCACGCGCATCGGATCCCGCCTCCTCGGCGTTCGTCTCGGCGAACGCCGGTTCGGGCAAAACCCACGTGCTGGTGCAGCGGGTGATCCGGCTGCTGCTGAGCGGCGTGCCGCCGGAGAAAATTCTTTGCATCACCTTCACCAAGGCGGCTGCGGCCAATATGGCGGAGCGGGTGTTCTCCACCCTCGGCCACTGGGTCACGCTCGATGACACCGCGCTCGATGTCGCGATTCGTGACGCGGGAATCGCGCGTCCCGATGCGAAGTTGCGGATGCGGGCGCGTGAACTGTTCGCATGCGCGCTGGAAACGCCGGGTGGACTGAAAGTGCAGACTATCCACGCACTCTGTACCCGGCTGCTGCAACAATTCCCGTTCGAGGCGAACGTGCCGGCGCGCTTCGCGGTGCTCGACGACCGTGACCAGAACGAGATGATGGAGCGCGCCAATCTCGCTGTCCTGCTCGAGGCGTCCCGCGATCCCGATAGCGCGACAGGCCGTGCGCTCAATATCGCCATGGCGAGTGCGGCCGACGTCACCTTCAAGGACGTCGTGCGCGAGGCTTGTCTGAGCCGCGACCATTTCATGGCGTGGACCGACGGCGCCGGCAGCGCCGGTGCCGCAGCGGCGCAGATGTCCTCAACCCTCGGCGTCGATCCCGGCGACTACATTGAAGACGTCGAGCGCGAGATTGTCGACGGGCCGAACTTGCCAAGATCACGGTGGAAGGAAGTCGCGGCAGTCCTCGACACCGGCAGCAAATCCGATCAGGACCAGGCTATCAGGCTTCGCGAAGCGTTGGTGTTTACCGGCGCTGCGCAGGTTGACGAATATCTCGGCGTCTTCCTTACCGATGAACGCACGCCGCGCAAATCGGTGGTGACAAAGAAATTCAGCGACAACAATAGAGAGATCGCAAACTTATTCGAGCGGGAGGGTCAGCGCATTGGACCCCTGATCGAGCGGCGCCGTGCGGTGACGACCCGCGACCGGACGCAAGCGCTATTGGAAATCGCGACCGCCGCGGTGGCGAATTACCGGCGCGAGAAGCAGGCGCGCGGCCTGCTCGACTATGACGATTTGATCGACAAGACGCTGGAGATGCTGGATCGTGTCTCCTCCGGCTGGGTGCATTACAAGCTCGATCGCGGCGTCGATCATGTGCTGATCGACGAGGCGCAGGACACCAGCCCGAGGCAATGGGATATCGTCGGGCACATCATTTCCGAATTCACGTCCGGCGAAGGCGCGCGCGACGGCGTCACCCGCACGATCTTCGCGGTCGGCGACGAGAAGCAGTCGATCTTTTCGTTCCAGGGCGCGGCGCCGCGCGAATTCGACAGCCGCCGCAGAGGACTGGAACGGAGGTTTGCGGATGCCGGGCTGAAATTCGATCCGGTCTCGTTCACCTATTCGTTCCGGTCCGGAGCGGCGATCCTGCAATCGGTCGATCATGTGTTTCGCGACGAGGATATTTACCGCAGTATTCATTCCGCTGAGACCGGCTATCCGATCCACAATTCCCTCGCGGACGCTGGGCCGAGTCTGATCGAGCTCTGGGAATTGCAACTCCCCGACACACGGCAGGACATCGAAGGCTGGCGCGCGCCATTCGACGGGTTGTCGCAGACGAGCCCCGAGGTGCGGCTCGCCAGGCGCATTCAGACCGAGATCAAGCGGCTCGTCGAAAGCGGCACCATGACCGGCCACACCGGCAAGCGCCGTCCGCTGCGTTACGGCGACATACTGGTACTGGTGCGGCGGCGCGGCAATGCCTTCGACGCGGTCATCCAGGCGCTAAAGCACGCCAGCATTCCCGTCGCCGGCGCCGACCGGCTGAAATTGACCGAGCACATCGCGATCATCGATCTCATGAATCTCGCCGACGCGCTATTGTTGCCGCAGGACGATCTGGCGCTGGCGGTGGCACTCAAAAGCCCGCTGTTCGGCCTCTCCGACGACGATCTGTTCAAGCTGGCGTGGCAGCGCAAGGGCTCGTTGCGCCAGGCGCTGGACCATCATGCCGCGACGGACAGCAAATTCAGGGATGCCGTGAGCCGCCTTGAAAAGTGCGAGCGCCTTTTCAAGACCGAAACGCCGTTTGCGTTCTACGCCTGGCTGCTCGGTGGCGACGGCGGCCGGGCGCGAATCCTGAGGCGGCTCGGCCACGAAGCCAACGACGCGCTCGACGAGTTTCTCGAGCTTGCTCTGGGCTATGAGCGCAAAGCGCCCGCCTCGCTGCAGGGTTTTATGGCGTGGCTACGCGCGGCCGATACCGAAGTGAAGCGCGACATGGAAATTTCGCGCGATGAAGTCCGCGTCATGACGGTGCATGGCGCCAAGGGGCTGGAAGCACCGGTGGTTTTCCTGGTGGACACCACCTCGTCGCCTTCGGACACGCAGCGTCTCAAACTCATTCATCTTCCGCGGGGCAACGCGGCGCCTCATGCGCCCGGCGTCGTGGTCTGGGCCGGCAAGAAGGCCGACGATCCTGCGGCGGTCGCCGCGGCGCGCGCGGCGATGCTGGGCGAGACCGAGGATGAATATCGCCGCCTGCTTTATGTTGCGATGACGCGTGCGGCCGACCGACTGATCGTCGGCGGCTGCCTGCCGGGCAACATGAATGCGGTGCGTAAATTCTCCTGGTACGATCTGATCGTCAAAGGCCTGGGCAATTCGGGATTGCATGAGCAGACGATCGAGACCCCGGACGGCCCGGTGAAACGTTACTCGCGGCTTGAGGACGTCGCGGCTCCCGCAGGCGCAGCCGCCGCTCCGGCGACGGCGTCGCCGATCGAGCTGCCATCGTGGTTGAGCACGCCTGCGCCAGCGGGATCGCCACCTGACAACCTGCTGCGCCCTTCCGATCCTGCCGAGGATGAAGGCCGCGGCGTCAGGACCGGCGAGTCCATCCGGCTGCGCATGCGCGCGGTGCAGCGCGGTACGCTGGTGCACCGGCTGCTGCAATCCCTCCCCGATGTCGCCGCCGAGCGCCGCCGCGACGCGGCGCGGCGATACCTCACCCGCAACGCAGACGGCTGGACCGACGGCGACCGCGAGGCGCTCGCGGAAGGAGTGTTGGCCCTGATTGCGGATATGCGCTTCGCGCCGGTATTTGGCGCCGGCAGCCGCGCCGAGGTTTCGATCGCAGGAAGGCTGGATCGGCTGGGCCGGCCGCCTGCGTTGGTTTCGGGGCAAATCGACCGGCTGGTGGTAACGCCGAGCGAGGTCCTGATCGTCGATTACAAGACCAATCGCGCCCCGCCGGGCCCCGCCGAGGAGGCTCCCTTGGCCTATGTCCGCCAGCTCGCGCTATACCGGGCGGTGCTCAGGAAGATTTATCCCCAACTGCCGATCCGCGCAGCGTTACTTTGGACCGAAACACCTGAATTGATGGAGATTTCTGCTACCGCGCTGGACGCGCGGCTGGCAACCATTGTCGAGGGGGATAGCCAAGCTTGACCCGGCAACTCCGCGTTCATAGGTTGATCGCATGATCCAGGCGGCGATTCTTGAGCCGCATCTTCCCAAACTGAACGAGGTATTCCAATGGCCGTTGGCAAGGTTTCTGACGCCGATTTCGAAGCCGAAGTGCTTAAGGCGACCGGCCCGGTCGTGGTCGATTTCTGGGCTGAATGGTGCGGCCCCTGCCGCATGATCGCACCCGCGCTCGACGAGATTTCCGGCGCGATGGGCGACAAGGTCAAGATCGTGAAGCTCAATGTAGACGAGAGCCCCAAGACGGCGTCGAAATACGGCGTGATGTCGATCCCGACGCTGATGATCTTCAAGGGCGGCGAGATGGCCTCGCGCCAGGTCGGCGCCGCGCCGAAGCAGAAGCTGCAGCAATGGATTACTGCTGCGGTCTAATCGCTACGCGCAATAATTTAGCCCTGA
>WNFR01001417.1_pt1 | contig 26021 bp, 25 predicted proteins | sample 5400221 | NCBI WGS metagenome assembly WNFR01 (sample SAMN13153357, study PRJNA577476) | soil metagenome | isolation source: 40 cm soil under Madrone tree | place: USA:California | collected 2016-06-14
CCGAGCACGACGAACCCATTGGGCGCCAAAGGCGTCGGTGAAGGCGGAACGGTCGCCTCGACCCCGACCGTAATGAACGCGATCCTCGACGCCCTCGCTCCGCTCGGCGTCACCGACGTGCCGATGCCCGCCACCCCCGGGCGCATCTGGCGCGCGATACGCGAGCACGCCCGCCGTTGACTAGCTCTGGTCGGCTTCCGGTCTCATTGTAGGAGAGCGCTTTCCCACACCAGTGGCACTGCCCGCCGGTCCACCGCGGTGCTCCGCGACCGGTCCAAACATGCCGCAGATATGCCAGAAGCGTACATCCTCGACCACAAACGCACCTTGCTTTTTAGCCCAAATGAGAGCCCAATGAAGCCGAAGTGAAAATCGACGCGATTTCGCGCGCCTGAATTCTGTATCAGCAGCAGTGGATCTCTCAAGCCCTAGTCTGGCTGCGGAACCGCATTTTGATTGGCTGATCGACGAACGGGAGGTTTCCATAATCCCGATCAAGCAAAGCCGCCAAAGAGTACTTGGCGCGGCTGTGGTGTTGAGCTGTGTTGGCATCGGCTTCTGTCTGGCGATGTTGCAGCACAAGACCCAGGCTCAGCGCGCAGAAGCACAGGGATATGCGCTGAGTGCCCCCGAGGGTGAACATCTCATTCGGGGCGGCGGAAATATCTTAATCAAAGCAGACCCTAGCAGAGGCGCGAACAGCATGGCCTTGGGGACGCAGCAGATCCCCGTCGGCGGACGCATTCCGATCCACCGGCACGCGCAAATGGATGAAGCCTTCTATGTCGTGGAAGGTAATGGGACTTTCATCTTAAATGACGCACGCCTAACTGTAGATAAGGGTGCGATGATCTTCATCCCGAAGGGCGCTTGGCACGGATTCGACAAGAGTGACAAGGAGATGCTCCTACTCTGGTTAGTGGTGCCACCTGGCCTGGAAGGCTTGTTTCGGGAAATAGCGAGCCGGCCTGGAGAACCGCCTAAGAGGCTGATCCGAAATGAATCTTGCAATATCAGCAGGTCATTCGTCATTCCCGCGAAAGCGGGAATCCAGAGCCTGCCCCTGGCTTGAACAGGGGGCCGCAGGGCCTCAGCGGTCGCCCTGGACCCCCGCTTTCGCGGAATTCAGTCTTGAACAATTGAACGAAATTGCCCGAAGGTATGGCGGGACAGAGTACAAATAACCGGTACGATCAAGCGGTTCCTGTCAGGAGCGGTCCTTGGACCAAGCACCGCTCCCGTGGAGCTGTGCGCGGGCTGTCGTCAGATGCTCACTTCGCTGGCGTCGGCTCGAACGAAATCCGCAGCCGCATGCCCGTCGCCGCAGCGAGCCGTTCGAGCGTGCGCGTCGACGGCTTCACCCTTCCGCTTTCGAGACGCGCGATTACCGCCTGCGTCGTGTGCATGCGCTCGGCCAACTGCTCCTGGGTGAGACCGGCACGAGCGCGCGCCTCGATCAGCGCCGACGCCAGCGAGAACTCGTCGTCGAGGGCATCGTAGGCCTTCTCGTATTCCGGATGCTTGCGCCAGGCGGCGAAGGATTCCTCCACCGGGATCATCTTCCTGCTCATGTCACCTCCTCCGCACGTCGCCTCGCTAGCTCGATTTCGCGCCGTGGCGTCTTTTGGGTTTTCTTCGTGAACACCCGAAGGATCACCACCCGTCTTCCGGTCGCCGTCACATAGAGAGCGCGTGCGATCCCGCCTCTCCCTCGCAGCCGCATCTCCCAAATCGGGCCTTCGATATGCTTTATGTAGGGCTCGCGTACCCGCTCGAGCCCGAGGGCCTGCACCAGCCTCACGATGCGCTCGAAGCTCGCGCGCGTATCCAGCGGCAGCGAGTCGAGTTCCGCCTGGGCCTCGGCGTTTACAAAGACGACTGACCACGTCACGCGGGAATATATCTTTTTTGCAATGAATCCGCAAGAGCGAACCTCGAGCGCGGCAAGCGCTTTGCGGCGCATTTCATGGAGGCCGACACTGCCGACATCGCCTTTGCCGACGGCGCCTTCACGATCGCCGGCACCGACCGCTCGATGTCGATTGGCCAGGTGGCGCAGATGTCGTTCATCCCGGTGGGCCTGCCCGCGGCGCTCGGCGTCGGCCTGCAGGGCGCCGGCGCTTTCTCCTCCGATATGCCGAGTTTCCCCAATGGCTGCCACATCTGCGAGGTCGAGATCGACCACGAGACCGGCGAGGCGGCGCTCGACCGCTACACCGTCGTCGACGACATCGGCATCGTGATCAACCCGCTATTGGCGACAGGGCAGATCCAGGGCGGCGTCGCGCAAGGCGCCGGGCAAGCGCTGATCGAGGACATCGTCTATGACCGCGACAGTGGCCAACTTCTAACCGGCACCTTAATGGATTACGGCATCCCGCGCGCCGACACGATACCCGCGATCAGCGTCGATTTCAGCCCCGTCCCCAGCACGACGAACCTGCTCGGCGTCAAAGGTGTCGGCGAAGGCGGCACGGTCGCCAGCACGCCGACGGTAATGAACGCGATCCTCGACGCCCTCGCCCCGCTCGGCGTCACCGACCTGGCCATGCCGGCCACTCCCGAGCGCGTCTGGCGCGCGATTCGTGCGCGCAGGACTAACGCAGCGTCAGCATCTGCATCGCTGGCACCCGTTAGCCAGATGCCGCTGGCGGCTTCCTCAGCGCTGCCCATTCGAGCAATGCATCGAGCGCAGGACAGAGCGCAAATCCCCACTCGGTTAGGCTGTACTCCACCTTCGGCGGCACCTGCGGATAGACCTTGCGTTCGACGATCCCGTCGCGTTCGAGCTCGCGCAACTGCTGGATCAGCATCTTCTGCGAGACCGCTGGGATCGCGCGTTCAAGTTCGGAGAACCGCAGGAGGGGATGGGCGAAAAGCTGGAAGAGGATCACCATCTTCCACCGGCCCTCCAACATCTTGAAAGCATCTTCGACGCCAATGGCGGCCATGTCTGGCGTGACGTCGTCCAGCTTACCTGTGGGTGAGTACCTCACTTTTTTGTCTGTTCTTGCCATGGGCACAGGATAACTCACATTACGAGCAGCCCCAAGCATCGCCAACGAAGTAGAGGATTCCGTGATGTCCCTAGATCTTCCGACGCCGATCTCGAACTACTTCAACGCTGTAAACGCGCAGGATGTGGATGCCATACTCTCCACCTTCTCCGACGACGCGTCGGTTCGCGATGAAGGGCAGAACATGATCGGGCGCGCCGACATTCGCGAGTGGATCGACGACACCACCCGCAAATACCGCGCCACCGTCACGCCCACGGGCGTCCGTCAGGCGGACAAAGGGACGATAGTGACGGCCCAGATTTCCGGAACCTTCCCCGGCAGTCCAATCGAACTGCGCTATCGTTTCACGATTGCCGGCGAGAAGATCGGCAGGCTGGAGATCACCTTATGACAACCGCCGAGTTGGCCGAGTGACCCAGAGAGAAGCGGCGGCTTGATGACGGTGTCGAAGGTGTGCCACCGTCCTGCATCTTTGCGCATCACGGGCCCGTCGGCCGCGGGCCGACGATGCGGTATTTTGGTGGCGAGGATTGTCATGTGCCGTAACATCAAGACGCTGCATAACTTCAAACCACCCGCCACAGAGGACGAGATCCGCGCCTCTTCCCTGCAATTCGTTCGGAAGCTGAGCGGCTTTACACGGCCATCCAAGGCAAACCAGCTCGCTTTCGACCGGGCCGTGGATCAGGTGGCCAACGCGGCACACGAGTTGCTCGCTTCTCTCGTGACCAACGCTCCGCCCCGCGATCGCGAAGCTGAGGCGTCAAAGGCCCAGGCCAGGGCGGCCGACCGCTTCCGCTCACCCGACGTGAAACCTAGCCGTCCGGTGGGGCGACCCACGTAGTAGACCGGCTCGCCGATGGATTTCGGCATATCGCGCGCCGATATGATGCCAGCAATCACGATCGATTTCAGCCCCGTCCCCAGCACCACAAACCCATTCGCGTCAAAGGTGTCGGCGAAGGCGCACCGTCGCCTCGACGCCAACGGTGATTAATGCGATCCTCGACGCCCTCGCCCCGCTCGGCGTCACCGAGGTGCCGATGCCCCCGAACGCATCTGGCACGCGATCCGAGAGCACACAAAGGGCTGACGCCCATCCCACGCCAGCAGCGGCACTGCCCATAATCCGCGGCGCGAGGCAGCCGCGGCCAAGCCTTCAAAGATGTGCCGGGAAGAGACAGTCGTGAAAGTCATGCAACTTTCGCGACCAGGGTCAATTCCTTGCCGTAGGCCGGCGCAGATCCGAGGAAATCGCTGTACTCCGCCTCGACCGTCAGGCCACAGAGTTCGAGCAGATGATGCAATTCCCAGCGATAGGTCCAGCGGAGGGCCATCTCACGAGTGTCCTCAGTAAGCACCTCGCCGTTGGGTCCGATTTCGGTGTATCGCCAGAGATCATAGCGAAGTTGGTTGAGGTGGTCGAAATTCGTTCGGAGAACCTCACCCGCATAGCGGCGGCCGTTCTCAGGATGGGTGCCGGAAAGCCCCGGCAGTGTGGTGTTCGCGTCGATCAGCAAGTCGAGACGAGGATCGAACAAGTGAAGGGTCAACCGGCTGGTCGGCTCCAGATGGCGGCGGATGGCCTCCAATGATTTTCTTTGTAGATCGATCGCTAACAGGTGCTGGAAGGAGCGAGCGGGCACGAAGATGAAGCCAAAATGCCGACCCAAATTTAGCGCACTTATGTCCTGATTGACTAAAGTCACCTGTTCCTGCACCGAGGCAGCAAGCGCGGCGAGCTTGCGTCGCGCTATCGTCAGCATCGCTTCCGATCGGTCGACACCCGTAACGTGCAATCCCGCTTTGGCGAGGGGTAAGGCAATGCGCCCGGCGCCACAGGCGAGGTCGAGGATGTCTCCGCCGACCTCGCGGGCAACGCGGTCATAGAAGGCAACATCGCCGGCGATCTGCGGCCCTGGGATGCTGTGGAATGCGTCATAAGCCTCGACGAAAAGCGAGCCGGCTTTCTCGTAGAACTGATCCACCACCTCCTCCAAGACGAGCCAAACTCCGACCAGACTAAACTGCGCGCACTCATGATCCCCACGGATCTTATAGCTTTACCCGAAGCTCCGCGTCGGGGAGATGTTAACTCGCTGGCGCCGGCTCGAACGAAATCCGCAGCCGCATTCCCGTCGCCGCGGCGATTATTCCTCCCTCATTCTGTGCGCCTGATGGTGCGAAGTCGCCGGGCGGCAACAGGCGCCGTGAACCGCTCGAGGACTTGGCGGAACAGCCCCGGCGGCAGAAATCCGTACTCGAAGCGCCCGGGTTCAGCGAACGACACCGGGCGGAGATCGGGGCCGGGCCATACGAAGCGGTTTATCTCGCTCACCACGATCCATGACCGGGCCTCATCGAGACCAAGCCGGCGCTTGACGGCGGGGGGAATCTCGACGGCTTCCTCGGGGCGCCGCGGAGGGCTATGCGTCACGGGAACCACGGCAACCACCGTATCCCCGCCATCGTCCTGGGCCGAAAGCACAAGGGCGCACGGCCGGTCTTTCAGGCCTTCTTCCTGCCCCTCATCCGTCTCGCTGCTCCATAGATACGCATAGGAAATGACCAGACCCAGTTCGGGGGCGGGAAGCGGCACACATCGCCTATTTCAGCTCGGCGTCGAGGTGGTCGTGGCGCGAGTCCATTCTCCCCTCCGCGATCTGCGCCACGTCCTCGTCGCTCAAATCCTCCACCCGAATCACTTCGCGCGACCGGCGCTTGAGCTTGCGGTATTCATCGACCGATATCATCACCAGGCGCTCGCGGCCGTTGCGGGTGATCGCGACGGGCTGGGTCAGGGCTTCGTCCTGATACCGGCCGAAATGACGCTGAAACTCGGCTGCGGTCACTGTGATCATCCCCACAATCTCCGTTATACGTAACTTCCCTAGTATACGTATTTGGTGCCGGAATTTCAAGCCGCGCTATCATGTTTCGGCCCGTATTTGCTCCTCCGGTGAGCTGGGGGATGTTCGGCGCTAAAGCAGGTCGGAGACCGCGTTCCGTTACCGTCGCATAGCGGCGATGTGATCGCTCAAGGACCGGCCGACGATGCGGTGCAGGTGGCCGCTCTCGTAGTAATTGGCCAAGGTCAGGTGGGTCACCCCGATGGATTTCCAAAACCGCACCTGATCGCGCCATTCGTCCTCGGTGCCGGCGCCGGCCGAGACCCGAGTGTCGATGCCGATCGTCGCCGGATCACGCCCGGCTTCCTCGGCATAGCGATGCAGGGTGGCGAAGGCGGCGCGAGCCTCCTCGCCGGGCGGATAAGCCAGCGGCATCCAGCCGTCGCCCCATTTGGCGCAGCGCCGCAACGTCACATCGGCGTGCCCGCCATACCACAACGGGATCTTGCGCCCGGTCGGCAGCGGGTTGATGCCGGCATCCTCGATCGTGTGCCATCGGCCTTTGAAGGTGACGTGCGGCTCTGCCCATAACGCCCGCATGACCTCGACCTGCTCTTCCGAACGCCGCCCGCGGTTGTGAAAATTCTCGTTGAGGCCGACAAACTCGACCTCGTTCCACCCGACCCCGATGCCGAGCCGGAACCGCCCACCCGACAAGACATCGAGGCACGCGGCCTGTTTGGCGACGAGCACGGTTTGACGCTGGGCCAGGATCAACACCTGGGTCGAGAAATCGCCGATATTCGTGCAGCCGGCGAGGAATCCGAACAGCACGAACGGGTCGTGATAGAAATCGGTCGATCGGGCGCGAGGTTGGGTCCAACCGGGGCGGCTGGTGATATTGGCGCCCAGCACATGGTCCGGCGCCGCGATCCCGTGATAGCCGATCTCCTCAGCCGCTTGAGCAAATTCCCGCAATGTCGCCGGCTCACCACCGATGTCGACAATCGGAAGGGCTACGCCGAGTTTCATCTGCACCTCCGCTTGGTTCATGTTTCTGTGCCGGCGCGAACATACCATCGCACGGAGCCGCGTTAGCATGCTCCTTGCGGCAGCCAACCGGGGGCCAGCGAGGCCGCCTCACAAAACCTCAAGTTACGGGTTATGATGGTCTATGTTTTTATCGCATTTCGACAGGACGGAAGGATGTATCTCTTTTTTTCTTTTTTGGTGCTCGGTGTCGTGGGAGATGTTCTGGGAGATAATTCCCGGTTCGGCGTATTTAATTCCCGATTACACCCGAGTGAATTCCCGTTTAGCCCCGCTACGGGAATTGACCGGCAAGCGTTTGATTTGGCTCGCCGTTTTCGCAGCGCGAATGGCGGTTAGGGTCGAAAATCGGCGAAATTCCCGGTTTGACGGGAATAACCGGGAATGAGCCGAAGCACTACCCCATTGCAGAAAAGCCGCCATCGACAGGGATGGCAGCGCCGGTGACGAAATCGGAGGCGGCGGAGGCTAGGAAGACGGCGATGCCAGCGAGGTCCTCGGGTACGCCCCAGCGGCCGGCGGGAGTGCGGGCGAGCACCCGTTCGTGCAACCCCGTGACCTGCTGGCGCGCGTCCCGCGTCAGCTCAGTGTCGATCCAACCCGGCAATACGGCGTTGACCTGAATGTTGTCCCCCGCCCAGGCTGCCGCCAGCGATTTTGTCAGCTGGACGAGGGCGCCCTTGCTCGCGGCATAAGGAGCCGCATAGGCGGAGCCGAACAGCGCGAACATCGAGCCGATGTTGATGATCTTGCCACCCCCGCTCTGCTTCATCACCGGGTGAGCGGCCTGCGAACAAAGAAAGGCGCCGGTCAGATTGGTGTCGAGGACGGCATGCCATTCGGCCGAACTGTAGGTTTCGGGAGATTTGCGGATCGATGTTCCGGCGTTGTTGACGAGAATGTCGAGCCGGCCGAACCGGTCGGCCGCCTGATCGATCATCGCCCGACACGAGCTCTCGTCGGCGACATCGAGCTCGATGAAGGCGCTGTTGCCGCCGAGTGCCGCCACCGCTGCCTCGGCTTTCTCGGCGTTGCGCGCCGCCACGACGATGATGGCACCCGCCGCGGCGAGCCCACGCGCCATGCCCAGCCCGATCCCGCCATTACCGCCGGTGACGACAGCGACGCGTCCCGTGAGGTCGAAAAGCGTCATAATAGGTCTCCAAATCAGCGGAACAGGAACGTGACCCGGAGCGACCCCGGCGATCTTCGCGCCATGATGGCGCTCCTCAAGGCGCTTTGGAAGCTGCGTCCGCCAGGCGAGCCGGAACCGCCCGGTGCGCGGCTGGTGCGGCGGTGGCGCGAAAAACGCCTGCTGGCGCGGCTAGAGCAGGACTGGCCCGGCGGGTTTACGCTGCACCGCACCGGCGACCTCGTCTATGTGCCGCGCCCACTCGATGCGCGCGGCCGGCATGCGCTGCTCCATCCGCCGCAGGCCCACCCGGCCGTGCTCGCCTTTTTGCGTCCGGGTTCTGTTGCGATCGACGTCGGCGCCAATCTCGGCGAATGGACCGTTCCGTTTGCCCACTCGGTCGGTGCCGCGGGTCGGGTCATCGCGATCGAGCCAGCGCCGCGCAGCGCGGCTGCCCTCGAAGCGACGCTCGCCGCCAATGCCCTGCGTCAGGCCGAAATCGTCCGCTGTGCGATCGGCGATCACGACGGCCAAACAGAGTTCGCCGTGCCGGTCGTGACCTCGCCGCGCACCGACACCGGCACCGCTCGGATCGGCCCTGCTGGTGGCGGTCACGAGGCACTGCGCGTCCCGTTGCGCCGTCTCGAATCGCTCGCCGCCGAGCTCAGCCTCGATCGGCTCGATCTGATGAAGATCGATGTCGAAGGGCATGAGCGCCAAGTGCTCGACGGAGGCGCCTCCATCCTCGATCACTATCGCCCGACCCTGGTGATGGAGACCGGGCACGAGGCCGAGGGGGACCGCACGGCAATCCACGACAGGCTGCGCGGGCTCGGCTATCGGATGCTCGGCATTCTGCTCGATTATGGGATGGCTACGGCCGATTGGCAGGCCTACGTCGCGTTGGCCCCCCCATTTCGGGTGGGCGACGCCCACAACCTGCTCCTCGTGCCGGAATAAGCGGGGAAGCCTCAGTTCGTGAGCCGCTGCAGAAGAGCTAGGGCTGCCGCTGGAGCGCGAACCTTGGCGCCATTGATGAAGTAGACAAAACAGTCTCGCACGCTCTGTTGGCGGAAGCGCTCCACCCAGCTGTCGAGTGCCTCCGCCGGATACCCGGTGGGCTCCCCCTCTGCACAGCGCCGCAGACGGGCGTAAACGAAATCGGCGGTTATCTCAGCAAAGGCCGGATATTTGTCGTCGTCGACGAGCGCGACCGCCACCTTGTGCCGGCGCAACAGGTCCGTGAAGGAAGCCGACGCGAAGCTCGTATGACGGACTTCGACGACGTGGCGCAGCGTACGACCCTCGATACGGTGCGGCAGCAACTCGAGGAACGAGGCGAAACCGGTTTCGTCGAAGCGCAGCCAGGGGGCGAATTGCCACAGCACCGGGCCGAGCTTGTCGCGCAATTCGAGGACGCCGCTCGCAAAGAACCGGTCGATCGACGGTCCTGCCGTCGCAAGATCGGAGCGGTGCGTCGCAAAGCGCGGCCCCTTCACCGAGAAGATAAAATCTTCTGGTGTTTCGTCATGCCAGCGGCGAAAGCTCGCCGGCTTTTGCGCACCGTAGAATGTGCCGTTGATCTCGATGGCGGTGACTTGCCGGCTCGCATGCGCCAGTTCGCGCGCGTGCGTGAGGCCCGGCGGGTAGAACACGCCGCGCCATGGCGGATAGACCCAACCGCCGATCCCGACGCGGATTTTCGGTGGGGTGCTCATCAGTATCGCGCATCGGGGAGGGTTCGGGTCGGCGTCAGGTCGGCGGGATCGCCGACCACCGCGAAGCTCAGCCCGTCGGGATCGAGCAGGCGATGCGCGACCCGACGGGCCTGATCCAACGTCACCGCGTCGAACAGCGCCGCGCGGCGGTCGAGATAGTCGATGCCGAGCTTCTCGATCTGCATCTCGACGAGCAGCGAGGCGACCCGGTCGCTGGTATCGAGGGTCAGCGGGAAGGAGCCGATAAGGTAAGTCTTGGCGTCGTCGAGCTCGGGCTCGGTCGGACCTTCGTCGCGCATCTGCCGCCACTCGGCACGAATGAGTGCGATCGACTGTGCCACCCGCGCGTTCTCGGTCGCGACACTGCCGAGGATCAGCCCCGCGTGGCGAAACGAGACGAGCTCGGTCGATACTCCGTAGGCCAGCCCGCGCTTCTCGCGGATCTCCTTCATCAGCCGGCCGCGAAAGCCGCCGCCGCCAAGAATGTCGTTGACGACGCGCGCCGCATACCAATCGGGATCATTCCGTTTGGGCCCCACTTGGCCGAAGGTGACGGCGCTTTGCGGCACCGCGCGCCGGGTGAATAGCAGCCCGCCATTCTCGGCCGGCTTGGTCTCTGCGACCTGAGCTTGGCCGTCGCCGGCGGGTAACCCGCCAAAGACTCTGTCAACGAGCGCCGCGAGCTCGTCTCGGGTCACGTCGCCGACCGCTCCGATCACCAGTCCGGCGCGACTCAGGTGCCGGGCGACAAAGCCGCTCAGATCATCCCGGCTTATCGTCCCCAAGCTCTGCAGCGTACCGTAGACATTCCCCCCATAGGGGTGATCGTCGAAGGCGTCACGCATCCACAACCGGCTGGAAAGCGCGCGCGGGCTCTGCGCCTGCTGGGAGAGCGAGGCGACGATCTCGCCGCGGACGCGCTCGATGGCGCTCGGCTCGAAACGCGGTGCCGCGATCGCAAAGCGCAACAGATCCGCCGCCTCGCCGAGATTCCTCTTCAAGGTGCGCAGACTGCCGCCGATTTCATCCCGACCGGCCTCAAACCGCAGATCGATGACGAGATCTTCGAGGCGCGTCTTGAACGCGGTGGTGTCGTAAGGGCCGGCGCCCTCGTCGAGCAGCGACGCGGCCAATGCCGCGAGCCCGCCCTTGCCGGCGGGGTCGAGCGCCGCACCCCGCGGGAAGACAAAGCGGATAGTCACCACCGGGAGTGCATGATCCTCGACGAACCACGCCTCGATGCCGGCGGGACTGGTCACTCGCTCGATCGTGATCGCGCCGACACCGGGCGCCCAGAGCACCAGCAGAAGCGCGAAGAGGGTGCGGCGCATGATTGGGCTTACGAGCTCGGCTCGGGCAGCAACACCCCGGTCGCGGAGTTCCGTTCGACCAACACGGCGCGCGCTGCGGCGTCGATTTCGCCCGAGGTGACCGCCCCGATGCGGTCGGGCCAGGCCTCGACCGCGTCCAAGCTCTGTCCGATGGCCAGCGCCGCACCAATGATGTTTGGCGGGCCCGACAAGCCGTCGCCGGCATAGACCGAAGCGGCTTGCATGCGTTCTACCGCCCGCTGGGCCTCGTCCGTGTCGACCCCGTCCCGCACGAGGCGGTGGAGCTCCGCATCTACTGCCGCTTCGAGATCGGCGACCGAGACGCCAGGCTTCGGCGTCGCATAGACGCCGAAGGTCGTCAGATCGATCACGCTCGGCGAGTAGTGGGCTCCCGCTGAAAGCGCCAGACCACGGTCGAGCACGAGCGTCTTGTAGAGCCGCGAGCTGGCGCCACCACCGAGGATCTCGGCTAGAACCTGCAACGGATAGGCCTGGGTCGTTTCGCCCGCGCGGTAGCTCGGAGCGAGATAAGAACGGCTCCAGCGCGGTTGCGCCGCGCGCGCGCTCTTCATCTCGAGCCGCGTGGCAGCATAATGCCGAGGTTCCTCGACACGCTCGCGTGCCGGCAGTGGCCGGGGCGGGATCGGTCCGAAATGCTTTTCTGCGAGATCGCGCACCTCCGCCGTGCCGACATCGCCGGCAACCACTAGAATCGCGTTGTTCGGCGCGTACCATTTGCGATAGGACGCCAGTGCGTCCGCGGTCCCGAGAACGCGGATCTCGTTCTCCCAGCCGATATTGGGATTCCGATACGGGTGGTGCAGGAATAGCGCGGCGCGGAGCTGCTCGGTGAGCAATGCTGCGGGCTCGTTGTCGATGCGCGTGCGCCGCTCCTCGAGCACGACGTCGCGCTCCGGCAGCACTACCTTGTCATCGAGCACGAGGCCGGTCATCCGGTCCGCTTCGAGCCGCATCACCAGATCCAGCCGATCGCGCGAAATGGTCTCGTGAAAAGCGGTGTAGTCCTGGGTGGTGAATGCGTTGTCGCGCCCGCCATTGCGGGAAATCAATGCAGTGAAGGCCCCTGACGGGGTGGCCATCGTGCCCTTGAACATCAGATGCTCGAGGAAATGGGCAATACCGGATTTTCCGAGGGGATCGTCGGCGCCGCCGATTTTGTACCAGACCATCTGCATCACCGCCGGGACGCGATGGTTCGGCACGACCACGATCTGCATGCCATTGTCGAGCGTGAGGAACTCCGCGCTGAAGCGCTGTGCCCACGCCGGAGGTGCAGCAACCAAAGCCAACGCGAGAAGGCAGAAAACCAAGAACTTGCCCCTCTCCGCCGCATTGCGGGGGAGAGGGAGGGGCCCGCGCAATAGGCGCGGGAGGGTGAGGTGGACTTCGGGCGCCTCGGGTGGAGCGGCGCCACCCCCCTCACCCTGCCCTCTCCCCCCGTAAGCGGGTGGAGAGGGTTCAGTGCAGCAATCGCTCAATAAACCCCCTTGAGCGGGGTGGTCTCGCGTTTCTCGACCGGCGCGGGCGCAGCTCCTGTACTCTGGTAGTCGAGGAGCTTGCTGGACAGGCTCTGATCGCCGACCATCGCGTTGGCATCGGGCGCCTGCCCGCTGCGGGCGCCGATGTCGGGAAGACCATCCTCCGCGCGGCGCAGGCGGAAATCGGGAGCTTGCTTGCCGGGCTCGCCGGGCCCCGCCTGTTCAATCACCTGGCGGGCTTGCTGCCCCGAGCTCTTCTCTTGCGGCCGCGCCGCTCCGGGCTGCGGCGGACGCAGTTCAAAATCGGGTGGCATCGTCAGCGGCGCGCGCGATTCCACCGCGAACTCGTCAGGCGATGTCTTTTCGAGCCCGATCGATCGCTTCAGATCGGTGCAACCCTGAAGCAACAATGCCCCAGTCGAGCAAAGAATGGTGAAAGCAGAAAGCGCGTGTCGCGCGCCGCGAAACTGGTGATGACAGGACATGACACAGATCCCTCCCCACCGCGTTATTTAATGCGCCTCGCGCCGCAGAAGCAAGCCGTCCAGCAACATTGCCGCGACTCCGATGCAAATCGCGCTATCAGCAAGGTTAAAGGCCGGCCAATGCAGATATCCGACGTGGAAGTCGAGAAAATCGACGACCGCGCCGAGGCGAATCCGGTCGATGACATTGCCCGCGGCGCCCCCGATGATGAACCCGATCGCAACGGCGAGGAAGGGGCTCGCGACACGGCTCAGCCAATAGACCAGTACCACGACGATCGCGGCAGCCGCGAGAGAGAAGAAAAGAGCGCTCAGCCCAGCGCGCCCGTTGAAGAGACCAAAGCTGATACCGCGATTGTACGTCAAGGCGAGATTGAAGAATGAGGTTATCGTCTCCCGATCTCCCGAGGCGCGCCCCGCGAAGTGAGCGAGAACCGCGCCTTTGCTCAGCTGATCGAGGATCGCGACGACAACCGCTGTGGCGAGCCCGCGCGCCAGCATCACGCGGTGCTCGCCCGAGCGGCGCCCATACTGGCCGCCTGAAGACTGACGCGATCGACGACCCCTGCGCAACGACGGCAGAGATCTGCGTGACCCGGCACTTGGCCGACCTCTGGCAACACTCTCCAGCAGCGCTCGCAGCGGTCACCCGACGCCGCAGACACCCGTGCCCCGACTTCGGCGACGTCGGGAAGGGTGAACGCATCGTCGGCGACCGGGCCGGGCCGAACCGTTCCCGACGAGGTGATGCAGAGCTCGGCTAAGTCGACGTCTCGAAGCAGATCACCAAACCGCTCGGGGACAAAGAGCTCCACCGCGGCCTGCAGGCTCGACCCGAGCCGCTTCGCGCCCCGTTCGAGTTCGAGCGCGCCGGTGACCACGCGGCGGAGGTCACGCAATATCGCCCAACGCTCGCCGAGCGCGGCGTCGCGCCAATTGGCCGGGACATCTGGGAAAAGCTCGAGATGGATGCTGCGCCCGGGTGCGTCGCCATGGCGGGCGAGCCAAGCCTCCTCTGCGGTGAAGCAGATGATCGGGGCGAGCCAGCGCACCAAACAGTCGAAGCAGCGATCGAGCACAGTCCGCACCGCCCGGCGCCGGATGTCGTTCGGTGCGTCGCAATAGAGCCGGTCCTTGCGGATGTCGAAATAAAAAGCCGACAGATCGGCCGCGCAAAAACTATGCAGCGCCGTGAACATCTCATGGAAATCGAACGCGTCGATCGAATGTCGGACCAGCTCGTCGAGCTCCGCCAGCCGATGCAACACCCAGCGCTCGAGTTCCGGCATCGCCTCGATTTCGACCTCTTCAGCCTCCGAATAGCCGTCGAGGGCGCCCAACAAATAGCGCAGGGTGTTGCGCAGACGGCGATAGGCATCGCTCTGACGCTTGAGGATTTCCGGACCGATGCGGACATCCTCGGAATAGTCCGAGCCGACCACCCAAAGGCGCAGGATGTCGGCACCGCTCTGCTGCATGACATGCTGTGGCGCAATCACATTGCCGAGCGATTTCGACATCTTTCGCCCTTCTTCGTCGAGCACGAAGCCGTGGGTCAGCACAGCTTCGTAGGGCGCCCTCCCGCGGGTTCCGCAGGCTTCGGTCAGCGAGGATTGGAACCAGCCGCGATGCTGGTCCGAGCCTTCGAGATAGAGATCGGCGGGCCATCGGAGCTCCGGCCGCTGTTCGAGCACAAAGGCGTGGGTTGAGCCCGAATCGAACCACACCTCGACGATATCGGTGACTTTCTCCCACTCACCGGGGTCATAGGCATTGCCCAGGAATTCCGTCGCGTCGGCGGTGAACCAGACATCCGCCCCCGCCTCTTCGACCGCGGCGGCGATGCGCTCGACGACGACCGGATCACGCAGCGGCTCGCCGGTTTCGCGGTGGGTGAACACCGCGATCGGCACGCCCCAGGCACGCTGGCGCGAGACGCACCAATCCGGCCGGTTTTCGACCATCGCCTCAATCCGGTTCCGGCCCTGCGGCGGGATCCAGCGCGTCGCCGCGATCGCCGCCAAGGCCTTCTGCCGGAGACCGTTCTGCTCCAGGCTGATGAACCATTGCGGTGTGTTGCGGAAGATCAGCGGCGCTTTCGACCGCCACGAATGCGGATAGGAGTGCACCAGAGTGCCGCGAGCGAACAGCCCGCCAGCCGCATCGATCGCGGAAATCACCGCCTCGTTCGCATCCCCCGGCTTGCCGTTCGGCCGGTAAATCGAACGGCCAGCAAAAAGCGGCACGTTCGGGAGATAGACTCCATCGGGAGACACCGTATCCGGCACCGACAGGCGGTTTGCCTGGCCGAGCTCGAAATCGTCGGCGCCATGTCCGGGGGCGATATGCACGAGGCCCGTCCCCTGGCCTGCCTCGACAAAACCGGCCGCCAGCAGCGGCACGTCGAAATCGTAGCCTTCCCCGCGCAGCGGATGCGCAGCGACTGCTCCGGCGAGGAGTTGGCCGGGAAAGCGGTCGACGACCGCATGTGCTTCGATCCCGCAACGAGTCGCGACCTCCTCGACGAGCGGTACGGCAATGAGCAAGGTCTCGCCGGGCTGCGCGCGACTCCCCTCGGCGACCCGCTCGACCCGGATCACTAGGTAATCGAGGGCCGGACTGTACGCGATCGCCCGGTTGCCCGGCAATGTCCAGGGTGTCGTCGTCCAGATCAGCGCCGCAGCGCCGGCGAGGGCCGGCCGATCACCACGCAGGATCGGAAACCGCACCCAGACAGTGGTCGATTTGTGGTCGTGATACTCGACCTCCGCCTCGGCGAGCGCGGTCTGCTCGACGACCGACCACAAGACCGGCTTCGACCCTTTGTACAGCCCGCCATTGACGAGGAACTTGCCGATTTCGCGAACGATCTGCGCTTCGGCCGCATAGGCCATGGTCGTATAGGGATTTTCCCAGTCGCCGATGACGCCGAGCCGCTTGAAGTCGCGCTTTTGCACCTCGATCCACTGAGCCGCGAACTCCCGGCATTCGCGGCGGAACTGGTCGATCGGGACGCTGTCCTTCGATCGCTTGGCCGCGCGGTACTTCTCCTCGACGATCCATTCGATCGGCAGCCCGTGGCAGTCCCAGCCCGGAACATAGGGCGCGTCTCTGCCGAGCATCTGGTGCGCGCGGTTGACCACGTCCTTGAGGATCTTGTTCAGCGCGGTCCCAAGGTGAATCTCGCCATTGGCATATGGCGGGCCGTCATGGAGGACAAATTTCTCACGCCCGCGCGATGTCTCGCGCAGCCGGCGATAGAGATCCATGCCCTCCCAGCGCGCCAGCATCAGGGGCTCGCGCTTCGGCAAGTCTCCTCGCATCGGGAAGTCGGTCTTGGGCAGGAATACGGTCGGACGATAATCCGTGGGCATTGGCGCAGCGCTTTCCGGAACGAACCGGGAAAATAGGGATCGGCTCACACCCCGTCAACGAACGCGCCTGCGGCAAGGATGGTGCGCGCTCGGACGGCATCCTCGGCGATCTGCGCCTTGAGCGCCTCGATACCGGCGAATTTCTGCTCCGGCCGGATGAAATCGACGAGGGCGACCCGCAGATGGCGTCCGTAGAGATCGACCTCGGTGTCGAAGAGGTGCGCCTCGAGCCGCGGCACGAGGCCGCCGACCGTCGGGCGCAGACCGATATTGGCGACGCCGTCGATCGTGCAGCCGGCGAGCGGGTCGTCGGGGCCGTCGCCGGAAACCCGCACGGCATAGACGCCGTATGCCGGATGCAGATAGTCGTCGAGGCCGAGATTTGCAGTCGGGAAACCGATCGTCCGCCCGCGTCGGTCGCCGGTGGCGACCCGTCCGTCGATCTCCCAGAACCGGCCGAGGAGCGCCGCGGCCTCCCGCGGCTTGCCGGCTTTCAGCAGCTCGCGGATTTGGGTCGAGGAGTAGACGGTCGCATCCTCGCCGCGAACCGGCTCGATCACGGTGACGTCGAAGCCATGCTGCTGACCAGCCGCGCGCAACAGATCCGGCGTCCCACAGCGCCGGTTGCCAAAGGTGCAGTCCCAGCCGACGACGACGTGCGAGGCGCGGATCGCTCCAACGATGATCTCGGCGATGAAGTCGTCGGCGCTTTTCGCCGAAAAGCCGAGATCGAAATGCTGGACAAACAACAGGTCGATGCCGAGGCGGGCCAGTTCGCGCTCTTTGACGCGGAACGGCGTCAGGCGGAACGGTTCGGTCGCGGGAAAGAACACGCTGCGCGGATGCGGCTCGAAGGTCAGCACTCCGGCTGGCTGGCCCTGCGCATGCGCGAGGTCGCGCGTGCGGCCGATCAACACCGCGTGGCCGCGATGGAGGCCATCGAAATTGCCCATCGCGAGGACTGCCCCGGGCGGGTGATTCGATCGGGGGCCGGGATGTCGGATGACTCGGATCACGGCAGCAGAGCGCAGTGCAGTTGCATCGTCAGCCAATTCGCGGCGAAAATAGCTCGACCGAGGGCCGGAGGATAGCCGCCCGCATGATTAAGCGGCGGGCCTCCCGAAAGCGAATATATTGAGCGTCTGCGCGCTGCCAGAGAAGACGATGGCGACGAGCCCCCTCAACAAAAGCCGCCATCAGCGATCCGCCTTGGCGATGCGAGGATGACAGCGATCGAGGACGCTGCCGCGCCGCTACGCGAGGCCTGGTATTACGCAGTGCCGAGCCGGCGCCTACGACGCCGAGCGATTTTGGCGAAAATCATGCTCGGCGAGCCGGTCCTGATCGGCCGCGATGCGGCAGGCGAGCCTTTCGCGATGCGGGATTTGTGTCCGCATCGCGGCATGCGGCTCAGCGCCGGCCGCTTCGACGGGCACGAGGTCGAGTGCTGTTATCATGGGTGGCGCTTCGACACCGGCGGTCATTGTACCCTGATCCCTTCGCTGATACCGGGCCAGGCGTTCACCCCCGGTCGTATCCATGTCCGCAGCTACCCGGCACGTGAGGTGCAGGGCAACATCTGGGTCTTTTTTGGTGAAGACCCGGCCGCGGCGCCAGGGATCCCGCTGCTCGCAGGGTTCGATGGACGCGCGCCCGACCTCATCGAGCGCGTCAGTTTCGCCGCCGCGATCGATCACGCCGTTGTCGGGCTGATGGACCCGGCGCACGGGCCCTTCGTTCACCGTGCCTGGTGGTGGCGCTCGCGCCGTTCGATCCACCAGAAGGCCAAGGCCTTTACGCCGTCTCCATTCGGTTTCACGATGAGCCGCCACACGCCCTCGCAGAATTCGCGCGCCTACCGGCTCTTGGGCAGCGCGCCGGAAACCGAGATCGTCTTCCAGCTGCCGAGCGTTCGCGTCGAACACATCCGCGCCGGGCGGCACCTCGTGTGCAATCTGACCGCGATCACCCCGGTCGACGACCGGGTGACCGAGATCAACCACTGCATTTACTGGACCTCACCCTGGCTCACCGCGCTGAAGCCCTTTCTGCGCCGCTATGTGCGCGCCTTTCTGCATCAGGACCGCGCGATCATGCAGCGCCAGCAGCAGGGTCTGCGCTACGCCCCGCCTCTGACCCTGATCGACGACGCCGACACCCAGGCGAAATGGTATTATCGGCTGAAGCACGAATACCGCCGCGCCTGCGCCGAGGGCCGACCATTCCAGAACCCGGTGGAGCCGCGCACCCTCGAATGGCGCAGCTGAAGTAATTGCATCGAAGAAATATACCGGTGCCGGAAACGGGTACGGCGCCCGAAGGCGCCGCCGTTTGTGGAAGCGTATGGAGGAAGTCTAGCTGCTGCGCCGCCGGCGGGCGAAGACGCCGAGCCCAGCGAGAGCCGTACCGAGAAGCGCCAAGCTGGCCGGCTCCGGGACGTGTGGCGGTGTTGGGGTGTCCACCAAGCCAGCGTTCGTAAATGGTGTTTGTCCTATGTCGCCGTTAGTGGCGCAACCGCTGCTGCTTCCGGTCCCGTCTCTACAGTCGTAAGCGATGATGAACGAGCCGTTGGCGGCCCCGCTTTCGCCTATTGTGATCGGGGTCCCAGACGTCAGGCTCGTGTTAAGCGCAAACACGTGCAGTGCGAAGCTGGTAGGCGCTGCGAAGCCGTTGGTCGTATCGCCGAGCGACCAGTTGGTGAAACTCTCGGAGCCATCACCGGTCAGACCGAGCTGAGTTAGCGCGTTCTGGCCCGCCGACAACGTGGCCGAATTCGCGGTCAAACCATAGGTGCCCACCGTTGCAGCACTAACGCCGCCGGGGAAGGTGATTGAGGGGATACCGTTACCATCGTAAACGCCAACGATAATCAGTAGGGGGTTCTGCAGGGTAAAGTTGCCCGCCACCCCTACGGTAAACGCCCCGGTGTTGGTGATGAGATTTGGATCCCCGCCCGCAGGGCTGCTACCCGATTGCTGGACGAAGATCTGGGGGTCAATTACGGTGGCACCCGCCGGAGAGGACGCGAAGGCGAGGGCGCTCAGCGCCGCCGCGCCGGCTAAAAGGGAGAGGGGGTTAGGCTTCAACATGTGACAGCTTTCCGTGTTGGAGTTGATGTTTCATTTCACTACAGACACGTAGAAGCATTTTTCGTGCCACACGTATAGAGAGTAAGATACTTAGGGTTAATTCGCGATTGCCACGTTGTCCTGCATCTTAAAGTGTAAAAAGAGCCGACAATTAATCGGGATATCGCACATCACATCCCAGCGGTATCAGCATGTACCTCAAGGAGTTAAGCGAATTTGGAAGCCCTACAGAGTGTAAGAAATGTCGACATGCAAGCGGGAGACAGGGATCGGTCCCGAGTACTTATTCTTAAATGACTCAAGCAGGTACAGGATGTTACGGGCTGGATCCAACTGTAAAAAATCGGCACCCGCGCAGCGGCTCTCGTGCAACCGACCTTCAGGGTTGGGTGTTATATTACGCCCCCTCGACAGGCTCTGCGCAGCTTCCGTGCCAAGTCCCGGCTTTCTCTAGTTCTGTGGTTAACGCAGTTGGTCATAGTATCGGAAGAACCCGAAGTGTAAAAAATTACTACAAGGATCGCCGCATCACTCTGGCAGACGTTTCTGGGATGTTCGGCCAACTAAATTGGGTTAGACAGTTAACGCAGGTTTCGGTTCCCAAGAGAGCCCCGATTGGGAATGTAAAGAATTCCGAAAGGTTAACCCGGTTCCTCAAATTTCCGGTAGATTCTGAGCTTAATTATCAAAGAGTTACGGGGTTTGGTGAATGTCATCGGAGTGTTAAACCATCCGACACCCGCGGGCCTCCAGGTGCCTGCGGGCGTCCTCCGTGGCACAGTATCTCACGCGACAGGCCGCACGCCCGCGCTTCTATCTCTCGCGACGTCCCAGAGCGACGCGAGCTCCCGTAAGAGTTCGAGGCCTCTCCTCCAGAGACGAGCCGATCTGCGCTCAACCGCGCTTGAGCTCTTGCAGCAGCTCTTCCGCCTCGGCCTTGTTCGCGAACGCACCGCCAGAGTTAAGCAGGCCCTCCAGCATCGCCCGAGCATCGGCTGCCCGGCCAACGCGATGGAGCGCCACCGCGAGGTGGTATTGGATGTCGGGGTCGCGAGGGGCCGAAAGATTGGCTGCGCTGAGATAGGCTATCGCCTTATCGGCTTCGCCCTGGCTGAACAAGATCCACCCAAGGGTGTCGTCGATGCGCGCATCCCGCGGAGAGATCGCGAACGCCCGCTGGGCCAACTCGCGCGCTTTCTCCATCTCGCCCTGTCGCTGGTAAAGCCAAGCAAGATTGTTCAGCGCCGCCGGGTCGGACGGACGATCGTCGATCAGGCGCGAATATTCGGTGGTAGCGGCGGCGTATCTTTCCTGCCCCAAATATAAGAGCGCCAGGGCCGAGCGGGCGGGAAAGTCCTTTGGGTCGTCCTTCAGCCGGGCTTTCAGGACGGCCTCCGCCTTGGCGCGTATCCCCGTATCGATATAAAGGCGGGAAAGCGCGATCGTGAGATTGGTGTCCGAGGGCCGCGCTGCGACCACCTTTTCGAGCAGGGCAACCGCCTCCCCGCTGCGCCCGGCTTTCTCGTAGAGTTCCGCCGAAACCACGTCGTAGAGGCTGTTGTCGGGATCTTTTGCGGCGAATTTGCGCGCCCCCGCGAGGCCTGCGTCCAAGCCGCCAATTTCCGCGTCAACCCTGATCATGTCGGCCTTCAAGGGTGCGTTCTGAGGGTCGCGATCGAGAGCGGCTTGCAACACTGATCGCGCCTCGGGAAAATTCTTTGCTGTTTTCAGCAGACCGACATAAGTCGACAAGATCGGTAGAGAATTGGGTGCGATCTCATGCGCGCGCTTATAGGTAGATAGCGCGGCGTTCGTGTCGCCGGCCTCGATCTGAACTCGGCCAAGCTTATCGATCACATCGACATTTTTCGGAAATTTCCCGACCAACTCGGTGGCTGTCGCGAAGGCGTTCTCCCAATCCTGCTGCAACCCGTACATGTTGACGAGAAAGAGGCCGGGTGCAGGGTCATTTGGCGCGATTGCCCGCGCGCGGCCAATATAGCCCATTGCCTCCGGCCATTTTTTTTCCGCGATGACGATACCCGCGAGGCCGACAAGAGCGGCAACGTCGTCGGGTCTCTGGGAAAGGAGCTCGTTATAGAGCTTCTTGGCGTCGTCCGGGCGACCAGTCACCAGGTATAGTGGAGCCAAGGCGGAGCCTGCGGCGCTGTTGTTCGGGTCGGTCTGTAATCGGCTGGTCAAGACGGTCTCGGCTTTGGTGAAATCGCCCATCCGCGTAAAGAGCTGAAAGAGCGCGACGGCGAGACCATCGTCCGCCGGTCGTGCCGTGGTCGCCTTCTCGAGCAGCGCAACCGCGTCTCCGGCGCGTCCCGCGTTTTCGTAAAGTTCGGCCGAGACCAAGTCGTAGATATTGTTGCCTGGATCGGACGCAGCAAATTCTCGTGCCCTGGAGACGGCGCCGTCGACACCATCGATTTCCGCGTCGCCCCGGATCAGCTCGGCCTTTAGGGAGGTGTTCTGCGGATTTCGGACGACCGCTTCTTGCAGCACGTCCCAAGCCTCGCGGAAATACTTTGCTTGCTTCAGCAAGGCGACGTAGGAAGACCGGATTGGAATTGAATCCGGCGCGAGCCGGTGCGCAAGCTTGTAGCTTGAAATGGCAGCGTCCATGTCGCCGGATTCCAGCTGGGCCCGGGCTAACGCGACGAGGACATTCACATCTCGCGGGAATTGCCCGTTGAGCTCGGCCGCAATTGCTTTGGCGCTCTTCCAATCGCGACGCAGTCCATAAAGGCCAATCAGCTTGAGCCCTGGGGTCGGGTCAAACTTGTCCGCGGTCCGGGCGCTGTTGAGTAGGTCGGTCGCCTGCGACCATTTCTTTTCCGCTATCGCGATGTCTGCAAGCCCGAGAAGGGCCGTCGTGTCCATCGCTTTCCTTGAAAGAAGATCGGTGTACACCTTCTTGGCATCGTCGGTGCGCCCTCTCATCGCATAGAGCGCCGCCAAGTCGCTATTGGCAGGCGCAAACACCGGGTTGCGCGCCAGCGCTGTGCGAAACACTATTTCTGCGCCGGCATAATCCTGTTGCGCGGCACGGACCTCGCCGAGCAGCGTCTGATAGAGCGGATTGTCGGTATCCAGCTTGACCAGGGACCCCGTGACCTCGGCCGCCTTGTCGACCGCCCCGGCGTGCAGCTCGGCCAGAACGAGGGTCGGGCCGGCGATGGCTGCGCCGCCTTCGCCGGCAAACGCCTGCTCGAGCTGTGCGAGACCCTGCCGCCCCTGGCCAGCGTTGATCTCCGCAACCGCAACACGCGTCTTGATCATCGTGTTGTCGGGATCGAGCGCCGCCGCCTTCTCGAATTGCTGCAGCGCCACTTCCGGCTTGCCGTCGGCCATGTAGGCATTGCCGAGCAACGTCAAAGTCACCGAGTCCGGCGGCAATTTTTCGACGAGGGGTTGGAGATAGTCGATCGCCCGCGGCGCGCCATGTTGCTGCAGAGCGGTCCTCGCGATGAGCCGCGTCGCGTTCGGATCTCCAGGTACACGACCGAGGTAACTTCCCAACATACTTTCTGCAGCCTCGTATTGTCCGAGAGCGAGTTTTGTCGCTCCCTGGTGATAGTATCCCGCTGGGAAAGCTGGAAAGTTAGAGCTGATGCGATCGAAAGTCCGGTCTGCCGCGACATACTGGTGTTGCTTGACCTGTTCCAGCCCGCGCAGGTAATTGGCCATAAAATTCTCGGGAGTGGCCTGGAGGATCGGATCGAGATCTTCGTCTACGGCGGCAAATTCGCCCCGCGCGATGTTGACGTTGATGCGGCTCAGACGAGCCAGCTGATAATTGGGATCGATCTTGAGCGCCTCGTCGAAAAGACGCACCGCCCCATCCGTATCGCCACGGGACCACAGCATCTCGCCCTTGGCGTGGCGCAACTCGGCTGATCGCGGGTTGGGGGCGGTGGCTTCGTCGATCACTCGATCCGCCGCCTCGGGATTCCTCGCGTTCAGAAACCGCGCAAGTTGGATCCCCGGCTCAACGGCGCTTGGGTCCAGCCGAATCGCATCGCGCAGCATTGGTTCGACCTTTTCATCGTAATGCAGACCAGCCGCCGCGATGCCGAGCGCCGTCCTGACCTTGCTTTCGAGAACCGGGTCCCGATCGCCCGGCTCGATCTGCCCGAAGAGGTCCTTGACCTTTTTCTGACCAAGCAGAGCGTCGATGAGAATAGGTAGATAGTCCGCCTCGTCTGCGTTGAGCTCCTGTGCGGCTCGCGCCTCCCGCTCTGCCGATGCGGCATCGCCGAGCCGGAGATAGACCTCGGCGAGCCGCAGATGAATTGCGGGGTCCTTCGGCGACTGACGGACGGCGTTCTTCAGCTCGATCTCGGCGGCTTTCAGGTTCCCCGATGCAAAATACTGTTCGGCATCTTTGACGAAGGCAGAAGGCTCCTTGGCATCCGCCGCAGAGCAGGCGACCGCGTAGGTCGCGACCGCGAGACTCAAAGAGCGCCATAGATAGCGGCGTTGAGCCCGGGGCATTGTTCTTCCTTTTTCGCGCGAACAGTGGTCAGGTAATTGGATCCAATCTGGCGCCACTGCATTAGGTCCTAAAACGCGCGTCTGGTCATCCCAAGCAGGATCATCGTTAATCACAGCGACGGCGCATCATCGAAGCCGCCCGTCGATCCCCGCACCTTTTAGCGGTGCAGCTGACCGCAGCCGTTCAATAAGTTGTGTCGAGCTTGAGATAACGGTAACGGTCGATCGTCTTGACTTCGATCTGGCGCTCCTCACCTTGCCGCGAGACGGTTAGCTTGACCGTGATCCCCGCGTCGCCGCGCCCCCACAACGCGCGATAAAATTCGGCGAGGTCGTGGATCGGGGACCCGTCGATCGCGGTCATCCGGTCGCCATGCCGGACCCCCGCAGTATCGGCCGGCCCCTCTGGCGCAACGCGGCGGACGACCAGCTTTCCGTCGAAATCCTGCAAGTTGGCGCCGAGCCAGGGACGCGGCGTCGAGGAGGGGCGCCCGAGCGCCATCAGATCGCCCATTATCGGCGGCAGACGATCGATCGGGACGAACATATTGCCAGGGAACCGACCATCGGCGTCCCCGACGATCAGCGATCCGATCCCGGCGAGCTTGCCGTCGGGCGCTATCAATGCGGCGCCGCTCCAGGCGGCATAGGGCGGGGCAGTGAACACCGCATTCTCGAGCAGGTATTCCCAATATCCGGCGAAGGTTCGGCGCGAAACGACGACGGCCGGTTGCGCGGCCTCGGGCCCGCCATAGCCGGCGACAATGACAGGCGTCTTCTCGGCGAGGCCCTTTGCCGTCCCGATCGGCATCGGCTTCACCTCCAACGGATCGGTTGCGCGCAGCAAACCGATCCCCGATTCGATGTCGAATCCGACGATATCCGCACGGCTGACCTTGCCGGAAGCGGTCGTCACCTCTGCCGCCATCGCTTCGGTGACCAGATAGCCAATGGTTACGACGAGGCCGGCATCGTCGATCACCACTCCCGAGCCGTCGCGCCTCGTGCCGAGAAAGGCGGCGGTCCGCGCCTCGGCGGGGATCTCGGTGTGGACGCGAACGACTGCTTCTAGTCGGCGCGCCGGGTCGGTGGCCGGCTCCGCCGCGAAAGCATGAGATCCGGTAAACAGCAAGAGCGCCGAGGCGAGGCGGCTCGCGAACTGGACGATGCTCTGTACCCTCGGCATGCACCACCTCCCAACGCCGCGCACCGACGATTGCGACGCGCATAAAGTTCACCAGAACGGCTCAGCGGAAAAGAGGTTCTCGCGCGGGATTCAGGAGCCACCGGGCCCAGCGGCAGCTCTGACCTCAGTCGGCCTTTCCGCGGGCGGAGAAGCTGCGGACGAGGAACCAGGAGCCTTGCGGCGACCCGCAGCATAAGAAGCGATGACGCCGACGATGCCGCGCCGGAAAACCAGCACGCAAAAGACGAAAATAAAGCCCTGGACGACAGTTACCCAGGATCCGAGCTGGGCGAGGTAGTGCTGCATCCCGACCAGAAGAAACGCGCCGACGACCGGGCCGAGGACGGTGCCGAGCCCCCCGACAAGCGTCATCAGCACAACCTCGCCAGACATCGTCCATTGGACGTCGGTCAACGAAGCGAGCTGAAAGACCAGCGACTTCACCGACCCTGCCAGCCCGGACAAGCCGGCCGAAAGAATGAAAGCGAGGAGCTTATAACGGTCGGCGTCATAGCCGAGCGAGACGGCACGAGGCTCATTCTCGCGGATCGCCTTCATCACCTGGCCGAAGGGCGAATGGATCGTCCTGACGATGACCCCGAACCCGACCAGAAACACGGCCAGCACGAAGTAATACATCGTCAAAGTGTCGTTGAGATCGATAAAGCCAAAAAGATGCCCGCGCGGGATCGCCTGGATGCCGTCCTCGCCGCCGGTGAACCGTGCTTGCAACGCGACGAAATAGACCATCTGCGCCAGCGCCAGGGTGATCATCGCGAAATAGA
>WNFR01001433.1_pt1 | contig 26018 bp, 23 predicted proteins | sample 5400221 | NCBI WGS metagenome assembly WNFR01 (sample SAMN13153357, study PRJNA577476) | soil metagenome | isolation source: 40 cm soil under Madrone tree | place: USA:California | collected 2016-06-14
AGTTCATCGGGCTCGCTAAGGAGCGACCCGGTCAGCTCAACTTCTCCTCTGCGGGCGTTGCCAGCACGTCTTATCTGTCTGCCGAAATCTTCAAGCAGGATGCCGACATCAACATCGTGCATATTCCTTATAAGGGCGCCCCCGAGGCTACGACTGCCGTCATTCGTAACGACGCGCAGATGTACTTTGCGCCGATCCCCGCGACGGAGGAGCTGACCGCAGCCGGAAAGGTGAGGGCGCTCGCCATCAATTCCGCCAAGCGCGTTCCGCAACTGCCGGAGGTGCCGACCGTCGCGGAGACCTTGCCGAAGTACAAGTACGAGTCGTGGTTCGGCGTGTTCGCCCCTGCCGGAACGCCAGAACCGATCCTCACCAAGGTGAGCGAGGACATCGCGAAGGTCCTCGAGATGCCGGATGTCAAGGAGAAGTTGCTCGCCCAAGGGTCGATCCCATCACCGACGACGCCGAGCGAGTTCGATGCCATCAACAGGGCAGACACTGAGCGCTACGGCAAGATCCTCAAGGAGGCCGGCATCGCGCCGCAATAGCGCTCCACCGAGCTAAGCGCGCATCGGCGCACGGTCGCCGGCAACGGTTTTTTTGGCTTGATGGGAGATGGCTCATGCGCGCCATGGTGCTGGAGAGGCCGTGCACGCCGCTCGTCATGCGCGAGCGGCCGGCGTCCACGCCGGCGAGCGGCGAAATCCTGATCGAAGTCGCGGCGTGCGGCGTCTGCCGCACCGATCTGCACGTCGTCGATGGCGAGTTACCAAATTCAAATCTTCCGATTGTTCCGGGACACGAGATAGTAGGGCGCGTCGCGGCGATCGGGGCAGGGGCGGCAGGATTGGCCCTGGGCGAGCGCGTCGGTGTTCCCTGGCTCGGCTCGACGTGCGGTATTTGCGTTTATTGCCGCAGCGGGCGGGAGAATCTCTGCGATCGAGCGCTATTTACCGGCTATACGCGCGATGGTGGCTATGCCACGCACGCACTCGCTGATGCGCGCTACTGTTTTCCATTACCGGCACGGCAGGATGACGCCGAGGCCGCGCCCCTCTTATGTGCGGGCCTGATCGGGTGGCGCAGCTATCGAATGGCAAATGCAGGCGAGGAGCTAGCCGGAACGGAGGCCGGCCTAGAGGCGCTCGGGCTTTACGGGTTTGGCGCTGCCGCGCATATTCTGGCCCAAGTCGCTGTCTGGCAGGGCCGCCGTGTCTACGCGTTCACCCGTGTCGGCGACGAAGCGGCGCAGGCATTTGCGCGATCTCTCGGCGCTGTCTGGGCCGGCGGCTCGGATGAGATGCCCCCCGAACCGCTCGATGCCGCGATTATCTTCGCCCCTATAGGCCCGCTTGTCCCCCTGGCGCTCAAGGCGGTGAAGAAAGGTGGCCGCGTGGCGCTGGTCCCGCAGGCCGGTGTGAAAAGTCAGGTCACGCGTTATCCCCTTGCAGCCGCCAATGATGCGCTTGCTGATTTGCGCGCAGGCCGCCTGCATGGCGCGGCCGTGCTGATACCCTAATCACGCGCCCGCTCGCGTTCAGAGTCAGCGCGGCGGCGGCTCCGGCTCCGCGTGACCGATCGCGCGTTTGATCGACGGAAAGCGCAGGCGCAGCGCCCGTTCCACCTCGTCCACCTTGTCGTGCACGTCCGCGACTTTGAGCATGGGCTCGACGAGGCAATGGAAATTGACGATCTCTCCGTCGTCGGCTGCACGCACGCGTACGTCATGGATCTCGCCGACGAATTCGACCTTGGTCGCGATCTCGATCAGCGCGTCGCGCACCGCCGCGACGCGCTCGGCTGGCGCGTCGCGACCGGGCTCATCGAATGGCTGCAACGGCTCGATATGCGTTTCGACCTCGACACCTGGGCCCAACTCCTCGCGGATGGCCTCTTCGAGTCCAGTCGCGATGTCGTGCGCCTCGCCGATGGAGACGGCGCCGTCGACCTCGAGATCGAGAGAAACCGCAAGTCGTCCGCCGATCGCGTGCACGATGACGTGGTGAGCCGCGAGCGCGCGGTTGCGCGCAATCACCATGACGCGCTCGAGCGCCGTCTCGTCGTCGAGCGCGCGCGGGTCCGTGGTTACGGTCACTTCGGCGGCGGGACTGTCGGCGCGTATTGCCTCGAGGATGCGCTGTTTGAGCGTCGCCACACGGTCGAGCGGCAGCGTGCGGCTGACCGCAACCTCCAGATCGACAAACAGTACCTTGCCGACCTGCCGCACACGCAGCCTCTCGATTCCGACGACGCCTGGAATGCGGGTCACGGCGGCAGTGATTTTCCCGGCGGCTCCGGGCGGCGCGGTATCGGTCAGCGTATCGATAGTACGTCGGCCGAGCCGCCAACCCGCGATGCAGATCACTAGCGATACCGCCATGGCCGCGACGGAATCGGCCGACGCATAGCCGAGCGCGATTCCAAAGAGTCCGACCAACACCGCCAACGACGACCACATGTCGGAATCGTAGTGCAGCGCGTCCGCTTCGAGCGCAGGGCTCGAGGTCTCTTCCGCCGTTCGACGGAGTACCCGCGCGCGGAGGAAATCGACCACGATCGAGAGCGTGATCACGGCGAAAGCCCACGGCGTCGCCACTACCTCCGGCGGTTGCGCGCTGAGGAGACGCTTCGCCGCCTCCCAAATCACGATCCCCGCAAGAATGAATAGCAGCGCGGTTTCGGCGAGCGCGGAGACACTCTCGATCTTCCCGTGACCGTAATGGTGCTCGGCGTCGGCGGGCTTGCCCGAAGTCCGCACGGCGAAATAGGTCATCACAGTGGCACCGAGGTCGATCAAAGAATGGGCCGCTTCCGACAGAAGCGCGAGCGACCCGCTCATGACCCCGACTATCCCCTTGGCCGTCGTCAAACCCGCCGAGGCGGCGATCGAGGACAGTGCAACCTTCTGCTTGACGTCCGTCATCATTCGCCTGTGCGTTGCGACGTAACGATCGGGGTGGCGCCCGTCAATGCAGCGGAACCAGATCCGTTGCGGTTGCCAGTTGTGGTTTCCGCAGCGTCGGAATGCAAATGAGTTGCATGTGAGGGCGGCGCGGCAGGAGGGCCAAGCAAGGTTCGGTACCATCGCCGATTCTTACTTCCGCGACCGCGCTGCGCAGAGATGAACGGTCGTCATCGGATGCAAGACTGGTACTGCGACTTCCCATTTAGACCGGTATGATCGTAGAAATGGGCCTGCTGTTCCAGCGACCGGAAAAACGTATGGATTTGAACGATCTGGAGCGCAAATTCTGCATTGCCCCGATGATGGAATGGACCGATCGGCATTGCCGGTTCTTCCATCGCCTGCTCACGCGCTGTGCGCTCATCTATACCGAGATGATCAGCACAGGTGCCGTGCTTCGCGGACCTCGCGCGCGGCTCATGGCATATGACGCTGCCGAGCGTCCGGTTGCCCTCCAGCTCGGCGGCTGCGATCCGCGACAACTTGCCGAATGTGCGCGCATCGCCGAGGAGTTCGGGTACGCCGAGGTCAACCTCAATATCGGCTGTCCCTCCGACCGCGTGCAGGAAGGTCGCTTCGGCGCGTGCTTGATGGCAGAACCTGCTCTCGTCGGCGAGTGCGTTGCGGCAATGGCGGCTGTGGTCAAGCTGCCCATCACAGTGAAATGCCGGATCGGGATCGACGATCAAGACCCAGAGGAGGCGCTCGAAGCCCTCGCCTGCGCGGTTGAGCGCGCTGGCGTTGCCGCGCTGATCGTGCACGCGCGCAAAGCCTGGCTCGATGGTCTGTCGCCGCGAGAGAACCGCGACATCCCGCCGCTCGATTATGCCTGCGTCTATCGGATTAAAGCCGCACATCCCGAGCTTTGTGTCGTGCTCAACGGCGGCATAACTGGCCTCGACCAAGCCCTCGCGCACCTTGGCCACGTCGATGGCGTGATGATGGGACGGGCCGCCTATCAAGAGCCGTGGCGGCTCTTAGCCGTCGATCCGGTGCTGTTCGGGGAAAGCGCGCGCTTCGCGTCGCCCAAGGCGGCGGCCGAGGCGCTGGTTCCGTACATCGAGCGCGAGCTTGCGCGCGGTACCCACCTCCACGCCGTAACGCGGCATGTGCTCGGCCTGTTCCGCGGAGTGCCCGGCGCTCGGGCTTTCCGCCGGCATTTGGCAACTGAAGCATTGAAACCGGGCGCGGGCGCAGCCACGTTCCGTGCTGCGCTCGCGCTCGTGGCGGAGCTTGCCGGGCAAAGCGCGCACGTCGCTGCGGCTTGATCCGAGACGATTCCCTTCGGAGCAGGACATGATCTCGGGCGTCCCGCTGAGCGAGCTCATGCTGATTGCTGCCCTGATCCTGGTGGCCGGCGCTGTCACCGGTATCCTCGCGGGCCTTTTCGGAATCGGAGGCGGCGCGCTTATCGTTCCGGTTCTCTACGAAGTGTTCGGCGTACTCGGCGTGCCGGAGGAGGTTCGCTTCCAGCTGTGCGTCGGCACTTCGATCGCGATCATCGTTCCGACCAACGTCTTCTCCTATTTGACCCATCGCGATCAAGGCGCGGTGATGATGGATGTAGTGCGCGCTTGGGCGGCGCCGGCGGTGATCGGTGTGGCGGCCGGCTCGCTCGTCGCGGCTTTTGCACCTAGCGCGGTGCTCAAGCTCGCCTTCGTGATCATCGCAACGGTGATCGCTTTCAAGCTCCTGTTCGGACGCGACAGCTGGCAGATTGCCGGCGATTTGCCTGGCCCTGTCGGCATGACTGTCTACGGCGCATTCGTCGGGTTTGCCGCCTCGTTGATGGGCATCAGCGGCGGCTCGATCTCCAACATGATCCTGAGCCTCTACGGCAAACCGATCCATAAGGCGGTCGCGACCTCTGCGGGTCTCGGCGTGCCGATCACGGTCGCAGGTGTAATCGGCTATATCCTGGCCGGTCTTCCCCAGCAGTCGCTGCTGCCGCCGCTCTCGCTTGGGTTCGTGTCGCTGATCGGCTTTGTCCTGATGGCGCCGGTCTCGAGTTTCACTGCGCCATACGGTGCGCGGTTGGCCCATGCGCTATCGAAGCGCCGACTCGAAATCGCCTTCGGTTGTTTCCTGCTCGCCGTGTCCATACGCTTTTCGGCAAGCTTAGTCGAATGATCGTTACGGGTACCCGCGCATCATCAGCTTATCCCCGCGTACCTCCCAGCTCTCCAGCCGATTGAGGAAGGTCATGCCGAGCAGGCTGGTGCGAAGTTGACCACCTTGCGCGACGAGCGCTGGTACGGAGCGCTCCGTGATATCGCCGATTGACAGCCGATCGAGCGTGACCGGCGCGGCGCGCGCGCGACCATTGGCCGTGTCGACGTTCACGGAGTAGTTGAGCACTTCGAGCGGAAGACCTGCGGCTTTGGCGGCGTCCTGCGTGAGCACGACGGCACTCGCGCCGGTATCGAGGACCATCGGTATGCGGGCGCCGTTGACTTGCGTCGCCACGGAGAAGCCGCCGCCGCTTCCGCGCGCGATCTCGACTGTGCGCCCCCTTGTTGCGGCACGACCCGGGATGAGCTCGGCCAGCACCCGGTCGGCGACCTCGCGCAACTCGAACCGATAGGTATATCCGAGCCCCAACAGCGCTGCCAGCATGGCCCAGATGAGGGCGGATTCGAGCACGCGGGAAAAACGCTGGCGAAAGAGCGTCAATGCAATCAGGCCGATGAGCGCCACGGCCATGACTTTTGTTTCGAACGAAGAGGTATCGAGCCGGGAAAGTTCTGCCAGTGCCGTTTCATTCTGCTGCAGGACGAGGACGAGCAGTGCGACTGTCAGAGCGGCGAGCAGGATCCAGAGCAGGCGGCGCACGATGCTGTCCTCAGCCGACGCTAGACTCTGTTGCGTTCGCTGGAACCACACGCGGGCGCTCTGGGCTTGTCAAGGTCTGCTCGTCCTCGCGAGGGGCACGCGATGCGATGGCCCGTTGCGGAAACACGTTTTCTTCTAAATTGCCGAGAGAGGGAGGTCTTCGGCCGACCAGCGATGGCTTGACCAGGGCCCGATTGGCGTGATGGGGTGTGGAGGTTGAATAACTAGCGCGCGCATCGTTAGCCTAGCGGAGCGACATGAAGCTTTACGATGGAGGTCGGGCGCCCAATCCGCGTCGCACGCGGATATTTCTCGCCGAGAAGGGCATTACCTTGCCCACCGAGCAAGTGGATCTCGGCGCCATGGCGCAGATGTCGCCGGCCTATGCCGCGATCAATCCGCTCAAACGGGTGCCGGCCCTGGTGCTCGATGACGGCACGGTGATCACGGAATCGATTGCAATCTGCCGGTATTTCGAGGCGTTCAAGCCCGATCCGCCACTGTTCGGGCGCGGCGCCTTGGAGCTTGCACGAATCGAGATGTGGAATCGGCGCCTGGAGCTGCATTTGTTGTTTCCGGTGTCGCACGTGTTTCGCAACTCGCATCCGGCAATGAAAGACATGGAAGTGCCGCAGGTGCCGGCGTGGGCCGAGGCCAACAAGCCGCGTATTCAGGAATTCGTCGCCTTGCTGAATGAGGAGTTGAAGGACCGGCCGTTCATTGCGGGGGACGCATTCACGGTGGCTGACATTACCGGCCTCGTTGCCATCGACTTCATGAAGCCGGCAAAGCTGGCGGTACCGGATGAGTACAAGCATCTCACGCGCTGGCACGCCGATATCGCTGTCCGGCCGAGTGCATCGGCCTGACCATGCGCCTGACCATCGTGGGATCGGGTGATGCCTTCGGCTCCGGTGGCCGGTTCAATACCTGCTTCTTTCTCGAAACCGCCAAAGGGACGCTTCTGGTCGACTTCGGCGCCTCGTCGCTGGTCGCGCTCAAGGCGCACGGCCTCGACCCCGACCGTGTCGACGGCATCTTGCTTTCGCATTTGCACGGGGACCATTTCGGTGCGCTTCCGTTCCTCCTGCTCGACGCTCAGTTTCTTGCACGCCGCGAGCGGCCGTTGCTGATTGCAGGCCCGCCAGGCACGCGGGCACGGGTCGATCAACTCCTCGAAGTATTCTTTCCGAAATCAACGACCAACAATTGGCGTTTTTCCTGGAGTGTGATGGAGATCGAGGTCGGCCGCCCGACAGAAGTGCTGGGACACTCCGTCACCACGACCGAGGTGCTGCATTACTCCGGTGCGCCCTCAACCGCTATCGTGGTCTACGACGGGGAGAAGCGCTTCGCCTATTCCGGTGACACCGAATGGGTGGAAGCGCTCCTATCCGTCGCCGACGGCGCCGATCTCTTGATCATCGAGTGCTTCGCGTATTGCGGCAAATTACCGGGCCACATCAGCTGGGATGTACTAAAGAAGCATCTGCCCGATCTGCGCGCGCGGCGCATCATGCTTACGCACATGAACCCGACCATGCTTGCCCACCTCGAGGAGGTCAAAGCCGCCGGCTTGCTCACCGCAGAGGACGGCGCGGTGATTCAGATATGACAGAGGTGACACTCGCCGCGTGCGAACGTTCGGTCGGTCACCGCTCCAGCCGGGCAATGAGGCTCGACGTATCCCACCGGCGTCCGCCCATTTTCTGCACCTCTGCGTAGAACTGGTCCACGAGGGCACTCACCGGCAGGCTCGCGCCGTTCTTGCGCGCTTCGCCCAGGCAAATGGCAAGATCCTTGCGCATCCAATCAACCGCAAAGCCGAAATCGAACTTGCCTGCCGTCATCGTCTTGTATCGGTTCTCCATCTGCCACGACTGGGCCGCGCCCTTGGCGATGGTTGCGATCACGGCTTCGATATCGAGCCCCGCCTTTTTGGCAAAATGAATACCTTCAGATAGGCCCTGCACCAGTCCGGCGATACAGATTTGGTTGACCATCTTGGTGAGTTGGCCCGCCCCAGCGGGGCCGATGAGCTTGCACATGCGGGCGTAGGCTCCAATCACCTTCTCGGCGCGGGCATAGGGCTCTGCATCGCCGCCGCACATGACGGTCAGTGCCCCGTTTTCGGCGCCTGCCTGGCCGCCCGAGACGGGCGCGTCGATGAAGCTGAAACCGCGCTCTTTGGCCTGCGCCTCAAGCTCGCGTGCGATCTCAGCCGAAGCGGTGGTGTGGTCCACGAACACGGCCCCATTTTTGATGCCGTGGAATGCGCCGTTCGGCCCGAGCGTCACCTCGCGCAGGTCGTTATCGTTGCCGACACAGCACATGACGAAGTCTTGGCCCTCGGCCGCGGCCTTCGGTGTCGCCGCGCTGTGCCCGCTGTATTGTCCCACCCATTTCTGGGCTTTTGCGGCGGTGCGGTTGTACACGGTGACGTCGTGGCCGCCCTTGTTCTTAAGATGCCCTGCCATGGGATACCCCATGACCCCGAGACCGAGAAAAGCCACCTTCGCCATCCTGTCCTCCATCGAGCACTGCCGTGCGGGCACGCGAATACCTATATCCGAGAGTGATTGCGACGGCGCGGCACTGGCGTCAACCGTCATCGCGTTGACCAGACCGGCGCCCCTTCTATGGTGTTGCCGGAGAAAGTGCGATGGCGAATAAGGAACAAGTGCTCGCGGCTCTCGAAAGCGTCGTGAGCCCGGAGGGAACTCCGCTGCCAAGAACCGGCGCGCTATCGGACGTGGTCGCAGGCGACGGCAAGGTGTTCTTTTCCATCACCGTGGATGCCACCGATGTCAAAGCGTGGGAGCCAGTGCGTAAGCATGCCGAAGAGGTCGTGCGCGCGCTGCCGGGCGTGCAATCCGCCCTGGTCGCGTTGACGGCGGAGCGCAAAGGCGGCGCGGCATCCGCTCGGTCGCCGCAGGGTACGCGGGCTCCTCCCGCGCGCGGAACGGCCCGCGGCGAGTCGATCCAAGGCGTGCCCGGCGTGGAGGCGATCATCGCGGTTGCGTCGGGCAAGGGCGGGGTCGGAAAATCAACCACGGCGGTCAATCTCGCGCTCGGCTTAAGCGCACTCGGTCTCAAGGTCGGCATCCTCGATGCCGACATTTACGGTCCCTCGTTGCCGAAGCTCCTCGCGATTCGCGAGCGGCCACAGACGATCGGTGGGACACGGCTTAAACCGATCACCCGCTATGGCCTCACTGTCATGTCGATCGGCTTCCTCATCGATGAGGACACGGCGATGATCTGGCGCGGCCCGATGGTGATTTCGGCGCTCACGCAGATGCTGCGCGAGGTCGAGTGGGGAAAGCTCGACGTGATGGTGGTCGACATGCCGCCCGGCACCGGCGATGCCCAACTCACCATGGCACAGCAGGTGCCGCTCAAGGGAGCGGTTATTGTATCTACGCCACAGGACCTCGCGCTGATCGACGCCCGGCGCGGCGTCTCCATGTTCAAGCGAGTTAACGTGCCGGTACTCGGGATCGTCGAGAACATGAGCTATTTTCTCTGTCCGAGTTGTGGCACGCGCGCCGATATTTTCGGCCATGGCGGAGCGCGGCGGGAGGCGGAGCGGCTCGGCGTGCCGTTTCTCGGCGAAGTCCCACTGCATATGGCAATCCGCGAGAAGTCGGATGCCGGTCTTCCCGTGGTCGCGACCGAGCCGGACAGCTCGCACGCGAAAATCTATCGCGACATCGCCGCCAAGGTGCAGGACCAAATCAAGAGTGGCAGCCTCAGCCGCGCGGCCCCCAAGATCGTCATCGAGGCATAGGCCCTACGCTGGCCATTCAGGTCGACGGCGCTCCGACCAACGCTGGCAGTTCGGCCAGCGATTGCACCGTACGATCGGGCTTGCCCGGGAGCCGCTCCGGTCGTTGGCCATAGCGATTGCACCATACGACCTGCATGCCGAACGCCGAGGCCGCATAGGCATCCCACGCGTTCGATGATTGGAACGCAATCGCGGCAGCCGGCACCTCGAGACGGTCGACGGCGAGTTGATAGACCTTGGGGTGCGGCTTGTAGACGCCGACCGCCTCGACCGAGAGCACGGCATCAAGCAGCGACTTCAGTCCGGCGGCCTTGACCGCCGCATCGAGCATCTTGGGTGAGCCGTTCGACAGGATCGCCGTCCGCAGGCCCGTCTGTTTCAGGCGTGTGAGGACGTCGGGGATTTCGGGAAATGCATCGAGCGTCAGGTAAAGATTCATCAGCCGATCGCGCAGGCCACGTTTGTCCAGCGCCAATGTCTCCAACGCGAAGTCGAGAGCGTCTGAGGTCACCTGCCAGAAATCCGCGTGCCGACCTTGAAGACTCCGCAGCCAGGTGTATTGCAGCTGCTTGTCACGCCAGAGCGCGGTCAGCTTATCGACGGTCTCCCCGAGCACATCACGGCAACCTCTGGCCGCTGACGAAAAATCGAACAGGGTCCCGTAAGCATCGAAGACGCAAGCCTGCACGCCGGTTAAAGATAAGTTGCTCATGCGGAGCACCTCAGTTACGGCTCGTTGACGATGATCCACTAACACATTCCACAATGGGGCCGCACGTTAGTGCCGCCCGCTCGGTCACAACCCTCCCCCCGCGCAAACGGGGAGAGGGAGCGGACCGAGTCTGCCACAGTCGCTGATTCTTCAACACGCACGGGCTCGCGCGACGTCACGGCTCGGCGCTGAACCGCATTTGCCAGTCCTATTCACTTGTCAAACAGCCCATCTCGTTCCCGCAGCGCGTTTTTGCGCCCGGGTTTTGCTTTTTGCTTCGCGCACCCGGATGAGGGGTGGCGGAGCGCCGAGATAACGCTCCGGTGCTCGGTGCACCGGCGGGGCGTGCCTTAACGCGGCACGCCAGGCGCTGATGAGGCGCCATGCGTCTCTCGGAGACGCTCGCCTCTCGGCGCTCCACCGTGGCGATTTTGGGCCGGGCGCCGCGCTTTTCCCTCGCCGGAATTGCTTCCGGATCGGTTACAGCGAGCTCCTCGCACACGGGTCGTAGTGCCCGCAGGGCGGGGTGCCGAACCTCCCGGGGCAAACGATTGCGAGTCGCCGCCGCGGGACGCCACTCCTCGCTCCGCCTTTAGGATCGCCTCTAGAAGCGCCCCTCAGAAGCGAGGATGTGAATATGTATTATGGGCGCAATACGCAGTCAAGCACAAACTGTGGAAAGAGATTGCTTCGATACGAATGCCGAGAAGGGCCTTTGAGCCAATGACTTAGCCGGGAGCGTACGATTTGGAGCACTGTCTCGCCCCTGCGCCGTCAATATCCAAGAAGCGAATCTTCACTCGAAGCGAATCTTTGCTCGCTGCCACAAAGCTAGGGGTTCTCCGACAACCGCGCCGAAGGGCGCGAAGGACTGCGCCCGACCGACAATCTACGTGCGCGAGGCGATCGAAATGGGGGCGCCATTCCCGGCGACCGGCGCTGATCAACATTACCGGCGACGGCTTGCTAACCTTGCCGCGTGGCCACCGCCATCGGATTTGAGTCGACGCGCTGATGAAGCCTGCCGCGTCTGCAAGCGACCACTTCGCTGCACCGTACTGCGCTGCGCCCGCAGACCCAAGATCGAGCCTTGGTCGCGATCAGCGCGTACCGGCTTTGCCCCTTGCGCGCGGGGCGTCGGGCGGCCAATTTAGCCGCAAAATTCTGGGTCCGGTGCATCCGCCGAGAACCTTTGATCAGGAGGAAACATGTCCATGAAACGCCGTGAATTTCTCAGAGTTGGCGCCGCCGGAATGGCCGCCTCGGCGGTGGCTGCGCCTGCCGTTGCGCAATCGATGCCGGAGGTCAAATGGCGACTGACGGCAAGTTGGCCGAAGTCGCTCGACACGCTGTATGGCGCCTGCGAAACGTTCGCCAAGCATGTATCCGAGGCGACGGACAACAAGTTTCAAATTCAAGTCTTCGCCGCAGGCGAGATCGTGCCTGCTTTGCAGGTCCTCGATGCCGTTCAAAACGGCACCGTCGAGATGGGCCACACGGCTATGTATTATTTTATCGGCAAGGATCCGACTTGGGCATTGTTCTGCGCCGTCCCGTTCGGCCTCAATACCCGCCAGCAGAATGCCTGGTTTTATGAAGGCGATGGCATGAAACTCATGAACGACTTCGCCAAGAAATCTAGCGTCTACTGTCTTGTCGGCGGCAATACCGGCGCGCAGATGGGCGGGTGGTTTCGCAAGGAGATCAAGACCGTCGAGGATTTCACGGGGCTTAAGTTCCGCATCGGCGGCTGGGCGGGCAAGACGCTTCAGAAGCTCGGCGTCGTGCCCCAGCAAATTGCCGGCGGCGACATTTATCCAGCGCTGGAGAAAGGCACCATCGATGCGGCCGAATGGGTGGGCCCTTATGATGACGAGAAACTCGGCTTCAACAAAGTCGCGCCGTACTATTACTATCCCGGCTGGTGGGAAGGCGCCGCCGCGAACCACTTCCTGATCAACCTGGCGAAATGGAACGAGCTGCCGAAGAGCTATCAGGCGATCGTTGCCGCGGCTGCCGGTTTGGCCAATATCGAAGAAACCGCCAGATATGACGCGCGCAACCCCGCGGCGCTCAAGCGTCTCATCGCGGCCGGCGCGCAATTGCGTCCGTTCCCGCAGCCGGTCATGGAGGCGTGCCTGAAGGCGTCGAACGAGGTCAATGCCGAGACGTCGGCGGCGAACCCTGACTACAAGAAGGTCCTGGATTCGATGCAGGCGTTCCGCAACGATGAGTATTTGTGGTGGCAAGTTGCGGAATACACCTACGATGGGTTCATGATCCGCACGCGGACGCGGGCGTGAAGCGAAGTTAGCCGGGGCGCCGCGGCCCGTGTGGGCGGGCTGCGGCACTGGCCAACAACTCTAGCGGAGGAAACATGAGACGCCGTCACTTCCTGCGCGCGGCGGGGCTTGCGGCCGCAGCGGGCGCAATCGCCAAGCCCGCCGTTGCGCAATCAATGCCCGAGCTTAGGTGGCGGCTCACCTCGAGCTACCCGAAATCGCTCGACACCATCTACGGCGCGTCGGAAGCTTTCGCCAAGGCTGTCGCTGAGGCGAGCGACAACAAGTTTCAGATCCAGGTCTTCGCCGCAGGCGAGATTGTGCCGGGGCTCCAGGCCGCCGATGCGGTGCAGAGCGGCACGGTCGAGATGTGCCACACCGCCTCGTATTATTATTTCGGCAAGGATCCCACCTTCGCCTTCGGCACGGCGGTCCCGTTCGGCCTCAACAGCCGCATGCAAACGGCGTGGATGTATTTCGGCGGCGGCATGGAGCTGATGAATGATCTCTATAAGAAATTCAACATCTACGGCATTCCGGCCGGCAACACCGGCGCGCAGATGGGCGGCTGGTTCCGCAAGGAGATTAAGGAACTCTCCGATCTCAACGGCCTTAAAATGCGCATCGGCGGATTTGCCGGGCGCGTCATTTCCAAGCTCGGCGTCGTGCCGCAGCAGATCGCCGGCGGCGATATCTATCCGGCGCTGGAGAAGGGCACGCTCGACGCCTGCGAGTGGGTCGGGCCGTACGACGACGAGAAGCTCGGCTTCTACAAGGTGGCGCAGTACTACTACTATCCGGGCTGGTGGGAAGGCGGACCCATGCTGCACAATTTCATCAACCTCGATAAATGGAACACGCTGCCGCCAGCCTATAAGTCGCTGGTGCAGACTGCATCCTCCATGGCCAACGAGTGGATGCAGGCAAAATACGACGCCGCCAATCCGGCGGCGCTCAAGCGGCTGGTCGCGGGCGGCGCGCAGCTGCGGCCCTTCCCGCAGCCGGTGATGGATGCCTCGCTGCGCGCGGCGCTCGACGTCTATGCGGAAGTGTCGAAAACCAATGCCGACTTCAAGAAGGTCTGGGAGGCGCTGCTCGCCTTCCGCAACGACGAGTATCTGTGGTGGCAGGTCGCCGAGCTGACCTACGACAATTATCTCGTACGCAATCGAACCCGCACCTGATCGCGGCGCGGCACACGACATCCCGCCTGCGCGGCGTGGTCGGGGATTTTTCAACAGCTGCGCGACAATACCGGTGGATACCGGTATACTCTCCCCTTCGCCCGTGGACACAATCCAATCGTTTCGGGCGCTGTTATCAGGCGCCGTTGATGCGTGCGGACAGTGGGGCGCTGCAAAATTGGTCGCCGCGGCAGAGGCCAACGAGCCAACAGGGAGGATGACATGAAACGACGGGAATTTCTCAAGGCGGCAGGCGCCGGTGTGACGGCATCCGCGCTCGCGGCACCGGCGGTCGCCCAGTCCATGCCCGAGCTCAAATGGCGCCTGACGGCGAGCTGGCCGAAGTCGCTCGACACGCTCTATGGCGCGGCCGATTACATGTCCAAGCGCATCGCCGAGCTCAGCGAGAACAAATTTCAGATCCAGGTGTTCGCGGCGGGTGAGATCGTGCCCGGTCTGCAGGTCCTTGATGCCGTACAGAATGGCACCGTCGAAATGGGTCATACGGCGAGCTATTACTATTTTGGCAAAGACCCCGCCTTCACCTTCGGCACGGCTCTCCCCTTCGGGCTCAACACTCGTCAGCAAGAGGCGTGGGAGTTCCAAGGCGGCGGCATGGAGCTGCTCAACGACTTTTTCAAGACGTATAACTGCTGGGGCATGCCGACCGGCAATACGACATGCCAAATGGGTGGCTGGTTCCGTAAGGAGATAAAGACGCTGGATGATATGAGAGGCTTGAAGTTCCGCGTCGGCGGTTTTGCCGGGCGCATCCTGGGGAAGCTGGGTGTAGTTCCGCAGCAACTTGCCGGTGGCGATATCTTTCCGGCGCTCGAGAAGGGCACGATCGATGCCGCTGAATGGGTCGGCCCCTACGACGACGAGAAGCTCGGGTTCGTGAAGGTCGCGAAATATTACTACTACCCGGGTTGGTGGGAGGGCGGAGCTCAGCCGCATCTTCTGATTAATCTTACGAAATGGAACGAGCTGCCGAAGATTTATCAGGCGATGATACAAGCCTGCGCGCGCGAAGCAGGCGCCTGGATGACCACCAAATACGACGTGCTAAACCCGCAGGCGGTGAAGCGCCTCGTCGCCTCGGGCGCCCAGCTGCGGCCGTTCCCGCAGCCGGTCATGGAGGCGTGCTACAATTCGGCGAACGAGATTTATGCCGAGTTGGCGCAGAGCAATCCGCATTTCAAGAAGATGCTGGACAGCCTGACGGCGTACCGCAGCGATTCATATCAATGGCTGCAGGTAGCGGAGTTCGCCTATGATAGCTTTATGATGCGCATGCGCACGCGAGCCTGACAACTTCGTTGATGCCAATGGTGCCCGGCTTCGGGTTCGGGCCGTCCCGCCGCAAGACGGAGGCGGCCCGAGTCGTTTCGCCTCCTTTGTCGGCTGCATGCGCGGCCCGGGATAGGCTGCGGAGCAGACTTCATCTCCCTGGAAGCTGCCCGATCGTCGAAATTCAGGCTGGATCCCTATAGGAGCGAACGAATTGGAAGTGCCGGCGTCGATTGAAATTGCGAAACACACGTTACTCTCCGGCGGGCTCATTCTGGCTATCGGCACCATCACCGGCTTACTGGCTCAGAAGATAAACATTCCCGATGTCGCGGCCTTTCCAATCGTTGGGATGGTGATCGGCCCGCAAGGCCTCGGCTTGATAAATATTCAGCCGGACTCGGCGCTAAACCAGATCATCCTTCTCTTCGGCGCCAGTTACATCCTTTTCGACGGCGGCGCTTCGCTGCGATTCAAAATCTTGAAGCAGGTTTGGATTACCATTGTGGTGATCGCCACGGTCGGTGTCGTCATTACCGCCGCCGTCACTAGCGTTGCGGCGTATTACGTTCTCGGTGTTCCACTGATCACGGCGCTGCTCCTGGGCGCGACGCTCGCCTCGACAGATCCTGCGACACTGGTTCCGATCTTCCAGCAGGTTCCCATTCGTGACCGCGTGGCACAAACCGTGGTCAGTGAATCCGCCTTGAATGACGCCACGGGCGCGATCATTACCTTCGGTGTGCTGACAGTGGCAATGGGGGCCGGCGAATTCTCGCTGGGGTCGTCTTTGCTCGGTCTGCTCAACCAATTGATCGTGGGTATCGTCGCCGGCGCTACCCTCGGATATCTGGCCGCGCTGCTCATCGCGCACGAGCGATGGGGATTCCTCGCAGAATATGCGCCGGTGGTGACTGTCATGGCTGTCATCGGCGCCTATTTCGCGGCCGACGGGTTGCAGGCGAGCGGGTTCACCGCGGTTTTCGTCTTTGGGATCGTGCTCGGAAACCAGAGCTCCTTCGGGTTCAAGATGGGAGCGGGTGACGCACAAAAACTCGAAGAATATGTATCGACGACTGCGTTCATCATGAGGTTGTTCATCTTTATTCTGCTCGGTGCCCAAGTCGATTTCACACTTATGGGCCATTACCTCGTGGGCGGGATCATCGTGGTCGCCATCTTCATGTTGGTCGCCCGGCCGGCGACGGTTTTCGTGTGTGCATTGCCGGACCGTCGTGCGCGGTGGAGCTTCAACGAAATGCTATTCATGTGCTGGACCCGCGAGACCGGCGTCATTCCGGCCGCGCTTGCCGGCCTGTTGCTCGGTATGAAGGCGCCCGGTGCTCAAATGATTGCATCGGTCACCTTCATCGCCGTTCTCATGACGATCTTGATACAGGCGCCGACTACAAAGTGGCTGGCAAAGAAGCTGAAGCTTTTGGAAGAGAGTAAAAAGGGCAGGTAATCTAGACCGCATCTATGCATGCGGTAGGCACGCTAGGACGCATGGGAACGCGCCGACTGCGGTTCGGGGCGTTCAGTTTATTATCGATTCATTGCGGCTGGGTCGGCGGACCGAAATCGAGAGGTGGAGGCAGATCGGGCTGGGGAATGTCGATCCTAACCTTGGATGGATCGATCCGGGCGCTGCGGTCGATCCAGTAGGTTACCGAACCCGGCCAGAAGATGACGATGATCACCAGAATGACTTGCAGCACCACCCAGGGAATGGCCCCCCAATAAATCTCCGAGGTCTTGATTGAACGTGGTGCGATGCCGCGCAGATAAAATAAGGCGAAGCCGAATGGCGGATGCATGAAGCTCGTCTGAATATTGGCGCAGATCAACACACCGAACCAAATCAGATCGATGCCGAGCTTGTCGGCAACCGGCGCCAAGAGCGGAATGATGATGAATGCGATTTCAAAGAAATCGAGGAAGAAGGCGATCACGAAGATGAAGGCGTTGACGAAGACCAGGAAGCCGATCTGTCCGCCCGGGAGTGACGTCAACAGATCCTCGATCCAAACTTTTCCGCCTACGCCTTGGAACACAAGGCTGAAGGTGCGCGCCCCGATCAGAATATAGACCACCATGGCAGTGATGCGCATCGTGGTCGACATCCCCTGATAAAGGAGCGACCATGTGAGCGTGCGGTAAGAGGCGGCCAGTGCGATCGCGCCCACCACGCCTAAGGCTCCCGCTTCGGTTGGCGTGGCCAGTCCCATGAAAATAGTCCCCAAAACCAAGAAGATCAGTCCGAGCGAGGGGACTATGCCGCGCAGGCACTTTTTCCAGAGCGCCCAGCCATGCAGCGTGCGCGCCTCGAGCGGCAGGGCGGGCACGTCCTTTGGCCATAGCAGGCTGACAATGAAGACCCAGGCGCAAAACAGCGCGAGCTGAATGATGCTCGGACCGATGGCGCCGGCATACATGTCGCCCACCGAGCGGCCGAGTTGATCCGCGAGCACCACCAGCACGAGCGATGGCGGAATGAGCTGCGTTATCGTGCCTGATGCCGCGATGACGCCCATCGTGTGTCGTGTCGAATAGCCGTACTTCAACATCGGGGTCATCGAGATGACGCCCATGGCGATCACCGAGGCAGCGACCGTGCCGGTAATTGCGCCGAGGATGGCGCCGACGAAGATGACCGCATAGGACAAGCCGCCGCGAGCCGGGCCGAACAACTGGCCGATTGAATCGAGCAGGTCCTCGGCGAGGCCGCAGCGCTCGAGGATGGCGCCCATGAAGGTGAAGAACGGAATCGCGAGCAGCAAATCGTTGGAGACGATACCAAACAGTTGATATGTGAGATTACCGAGGAAATCCGGGCTGATGAGACCCAGCTCGATGCCGATGAAACCGAAGAACAGGCCGGTTGCCGCGAGCGAGAATGCCGCCGGATAGCCGATCAGCATGAAGAGCACCATGCCCCCGAACATCAGGGGCGCCATGTTCTCCCGCACAAAATGAATCATTGGACCGGCTTCTCGTACCCGAACTGCAACCGGTGATGACGGATGAGCGCGTCGATGCGCTTGATCAGTTCGGAGACGCCTTGCAGCGCCATCAGTGCGAAGCCGACCGGAAGGATGAGCTTGACGGGCCAGCGGATCAGGCCACCGGCATTCGACGAGGTTTCGCCGATGCGCCAGGAGTCCAAAAACCACGGCCACGTGAAGTAGATGAGGATCACGCAGATCGGCAGAAGAAAAAGTAGAGCGCCAATGATATCAATCCAGATGCGCGCTCGTTCGGAGAGAGCGGAGTACAGCAGATCGACGCGTACGTGCTCGTTCAGTTTGAGCGTGTAGGGGCCTCCCAGAAGCACCATGCCCGCGAACATGTACCACTGCACTTCAAGCCAGGCGTTGGAGCTTGCACTAAACAGATAGCGGGATGCTGCATTGCCGGCGCTGATCAGGCAGGCAAAGAGCACGAGCCAGTTGGCGACCTCGCCAAATCGGTCGTTGATGTAGTCGATAGCTCGGCTCAGCTTGAGCAAACCCTCCACGCACCGTCCCCGTTGGCATGGTCCCGCGAGACTGGGACCGCGTAGTTGCTCAGTTTGTTGACCCCGAGCTTTGACCCGGCCGCAAGGGCGCGCCGAGACTGGGAACTTTCCTAGACCCTCGCGTGCAGGTCAATCGCTAAAGCGAACGAGAGCCGGGCGACGGCCGTCCGGCTCCGCCGTCTCGGTCCCAAGGGTCCGGTTATCCCCCCGTCACGCTCATGTGCCGGGCGAGCGCCGGCCGTTGGTGGCGCCGGTCGATGATGAAATCGTGCCCCTTGGGCTTGCGCGAGATCGCTTCGGCGATCGCCGCGTCGAGTAGATCATTGCCTTCGGATGCGCGCAGCGGGGTGCGCAGATCGGCGGCATCCTCCTGGCCGAGACACATATAGAGCGTGCCCGTGCAAGTCACCCGCACCCGATTGCATGATTCGCAAAAATTGTGGGTCAAGGGCGTAATGAATCCGAGCCGCCCCCCGGTCTCGGCAACATCGACGTAGCGCGCCGGCCCGCCGCTGCGATAGTCAACATCTTGCAGCGTGAAGCATTCGGCCAAGCGCGCACGCACGATCGACAGTGGAAGGTATTGGTCGAGGCGGCCAGCACCAACGTCCCCGAGCGGCATCACCTCGATCAGTGTGAGTTCCATGCCGCGTCCGTGCGCCCATTGCAGCAGCACCGGGAACTCGTCCTCGTTCACGCCCTTGAGAGCCACCGCGTTGATCTTGACCTTGAGCCCGGCTGCCTGCGCAGCGTCAATGCCAGCCAAAACCTTATCCAGCTCACCCCAGCGGGTGATGGCGCGGAACTTCTCGGGATCGAGGGTGTCGAGCGACACGTTGATACGCCGCACGCCGTGCCTGGCGAGTTCGGTCGCATATTTCGGCAGCTGCGAGCCGTTAGTGGTGAGCGTGAGCTCATCGAGCGTCCCGCTGGATAAATGGCGCGACAGCGAAGCGACGAGCGACATGATGCCGCGCCGCACCAGCGGTTCGCCGCCAGTGAGCCTGAGTTTCCTGACGCCGCGCGCGATGAACGCGCTGCACAGCCGGTCGAGTTCTTCGAGCGAGAGCAGGTCGGCCTTGGGCAGAAAGGTCATGTTCTCGGACATGCAGTAGACGCAACGAAAGTCGCAGCGATCGGTCACGGAGACGCGCAGATAGGTGATCGCCCGTCCAAACGGGTCGACCAGAGTACGGAGCGGTTCTCCTTGACCGTCGAAGGCCAGAGTTTGCACGTCGCGGGTCATCGGATGCGCAATGGTCCTACGCTGCGTCAACGTCCATAGAGCAGCCGCGCGAACAGACGGCGTTTCGCCGTTGCATATGGGAATTCTGACGGATATCGGCCAGAGCGTCTAGCGCCGTGGCAGGACCCAAATCCGTCGGCAGTGCGTCCAGCGCCCCGCGACTAGCGCGATGCCCATGGATAATCGGTCGCGGAGGGTGCCGACTCCGCCGCTGCCGAGGCCGCCGGGGCAAGCGCGGGCGCGGGCGATGGTGCGCTCGCCGGGGCGGCGGAGGCCATCGGCGGGGGCGCTGCCGGGCGGGCGGCCGTCTCACCGGGCGCCTTTTTCTTTGCAGCCGGCTTTCTCGGCGGTGCCACGCGTTGCAGACTGACGTGAAGCGGATTGGGGGCAAGCTGCGGAGCAGCGCCTGCACCATCCGCTTCGGGTCGCACGGACACCGTCTGCGCCTGGTAGCCGCTCAGTGCAAGCGTCACCGAGAACTCGCTGCCGGGCTGGACCGCGAGCTGGCACGGCGTGCGACAGCTCTGACCCAAGGACGTTTTCGCTTCTGCCCCTGGCGGTTCGGATTCAATGGCCAGAGTCTCCGACTGCGGAGCGGATTTGAGGAAATCCAGGCTCGGCATGGTCGCAGAACACGCCGCCAGCATCAGGCCACACGCCATCAGGACAATAACTCGGCTCATGATCCCACCCCACGGCGGCAACGGCCGCCTCTCCCCGGAACACGACCATAGGGACGCGACAGAGCCGGTACAGGGCCCCTCCCGGTCCCCTACGGCTAGCGCCCTAAAATGCCGCAAGTGTGGCGCGGATAAGGTAAAATACGATTAACGCTGTTCCACTGCGGTGGGACTGCTGGCGCGCAAAAGGTCGAAAACGGCGCCTGGCAGCTCGGCCAGCGCGCTGATCACCCGGTCGGGTCCCAATTCGCCGACCGGCGTCTCCGTGTAGCCGTAGTCAACGGCGACGACCGGAACTCCCGCCGCGCGGGCGGTCGCGATGTCGCTGATCGAATCCCCGACCATGACTGCACGGGCGACCTGACCATGGGCGCGCGCGATGGTCCGCCGCAGGAAGTCCGGATGGGGCTTTCGCAACCCGAAGGTGTCCGCGCCACAAATGGCGACGAAACGTTCGGATAGCCCGAGCGCGTCGAGCAGCCGGACCGACAGCCATTCGAGCTTGTTCGTGCACACTGCTAGCCGACATCCGCGGGCGCCGAGCTCGTCGAGCGCGGCTTCGAGGCTCGGGAACGGCCGGGAGCGATCGGCGATATGAGACGCATAATATTCGATGAACTCCTTGACGAGCCGGTCCATTTCGGCTGCGGCGAGCCTGCGGCCTTCGGCCGCGAGAGAGCATTCGATCATCGATCGCGCGCCGCCACCGACTAGGTTGCGCGCAATATAGTAAGGCACCGGCGGCAGACCTTCCTGGGCGAACACGGTGTTGAGCGTGGCGACAAGATCGGGCGCACTGTCAACCAGTGTGCCGTCGAGATCGAAGACGACCGTCGGAGCCCCCATCACCGAAGGCAGCTAGCCGACGAATCGCGCAATAGTAAGGCTTGGCTTGGCGAGTATTTCACCGGCGAGCTGGGCTATGCTCCCGCACCGAGGGGCGTTAGATAGGCGCCATTCTCGCTGCGATGATCACCATGGACTTGGAGGCCCAAAAACGCGCAGCCGCGGCCCGCGCCCTCGAATTCGTGCGTCCTGGGATGCGGCTTGGGCTTGGCAGCGGCTCGACCGCCAAGCATTTTGTCGAGCTTCTGGCGCAGCGCGTGCGTGCCGGGCTCGAGGTGATTGGAGTGCCCACATCGGAGGCAACTCGCAGCGATGCCGAGCGGCTGGGGATCACGCTCACCAGTCTCGACCAGACGCCGCAGCTTGATCTTACGGTCGACGGTGCCGACGAGATCGCGCCCGATCTGAGCCTGATCAAGGGCGGGGGAGGCGCGCTGCTGCGGGAAAAGATTGTCGCCTCGGCATCCGCACGGATGATCGTCATTGCCGACGAATCAAAGTGGGTATCCTGCCTCGGCCGTTTCCCACTGCCGGTCGAGGTGGTGCCATTCGGATTGCCCGCAACGCAGCGGGCGGTCGAGGCGGCGGCGGCGGCCGCGGGGTGCACAGGCCCCGCGCTGCTGCGCCGCGCCAAGGACGGCCATGCTTTCGTCACGGACGGAGGGCACTGGATCCTGGATGCAGCATTCGAGCGGATCGCCGATCCAAGATCGCTCGCCCAGCGTCTCGACGGGATTGCCGGGGTGGTCGAGCATGGTCTCTTCATTGGGCTCGCAGGTGCGGCCATAATCGCTGGCTCGAGCGGCGTGCGCGTGGTCGAGCGGCGCTGAGCCCCGTGTCACCGCAAAAGGAGGGTTCGATGTTTGCTTTTCCAGCCGTCAGGGCGGCGTGTAACTGGTTGCTTGCGCTCGGGCTCGCTTTCGTGCTGGCCGCTGGTGCCGCCGCCGCACAACAACCATCGGCGGCCGCGATTGCGACGGCCAAGGAAGTCATCACGGCTAAGGGTGCTGACGCACTCTACAGCCCATTGGTCTCAGGCGTGATCGAGCGGACCAAGAGCGTCTTGCTGCAATCCAATCCGATGGTGGGCAAGGATTTGAACGAAGTCGCAGCCAAACTGCACGCAGAATATGCTTCACGCAGCGCGGAGATTCTCACCGAGGTGGCCAAGCTCTACGCCTCCCACTTCACCGAGCAGGAACTCAAGGACACGCTCACCTTCTACAAATCGCCGCTCGGCCGTAAGTTGGTGGCGGAGGAGCCTGTCATCCTCGACCAGAGCATGAAAACTGCGCAGACGTGGGCCGAAGCTCTGTCGCGAGAGGTTATCGCTAAGATGCGTGGCGAAATGAAAAAACGAGGCCACGATATCTGAAGCAGCTGCAAGTCATGTGGAGCATTACAGACCACCGGTGTCGTAGCCGGGGTTCGACCCGTCAAGCCATCCGCCTTTTGCGAGAAGCTCGGCGCGGCAAGAATGGCCCTGCGGTCGACCCCGCCTGGCGCCTCTGGGATAAAATCTGATGCAGCGCCCGCCGCTGTGGGTCCGACGATATGGCCGACAATGACCTCGATCTGCTCGTCATCGGAGCAGGCTCGGGCGGTGTGCGTGCCGCGCGGATTGCGGCCGGTTACGGTGCACGCGTACTGGTATGCGAGGAGTACCGCGTCGGCGGCACGTGCGTGATCCGCGGCTGTGTTCCGAAAAAGCTGTTCGTCTACGCCTCGCGTTTTGCCGACGAATTCCAGGATGCGGCAGGCTACGGCTGGAGCCTGGGAGAACCGGTCTTCGACTGGCCGAGTCTCATCGCCAACAAGGATCGCGAGATTGCACGGCTCGAGCTCGCGTATACCACGACGCTCGAGCGCGCCGGCGTGAAGCTGGTCAAGAGCCGGGCTGTGCTGGAAGATGCCCATACGGTGCGTCTCATCGCAACCGGAGAAAAAATCCGGGCGCGCCATATCCTCATCGCCACCGGCGCTGCGCCGTGGATGGGGCCGGCCATCGCGGGCCTCGAACACGTCATTTCCTCAAACGAGGCGTTTCATCTGCAAGAGTTGCCGGCGCGGATCCTGATCCAAGGCGGCGGCTATATCGCCGTCGAGTTCGCCGCCATTTTCAATGGGCTTGGATCCGAGGTGACGCTGGCCTATCGAGGCGAGAACATCCTGCGCGGGTTTGACGACGACCTGCGCGCCCACCTCAACGCTGAGATGACCAAGCGTGGCGTGAGGATTCTTTGCGGCACGACGGTGCGCGCGGTGCAACGGACGCAAGATACCTTCATCGCGAGCCTTTCCGACGATAGCTCGGTCGAGGTCGACAAGGTGATGTTCGCGCTCGGGCGCTGGCCGAATGTCACCGGTTTCGGTCTCGAGGCGGCGGGCGTGCGGTTGAGCGATAAGCGCGGCATCGCCGTCGACCCATTCTCGCAGACCTCGGTACCGCACATCTACGCGATCGGCGACGTCACCAACCGAGTGAACCTGACGCCGGTTGCGATCCGCGAGGGCCATGCCTTCGCCGATACGGTGTTCGGCGATAAACCGACGGCCGTCGATCACACCGATGTGCCGACCGCCGTTTTCTCCGAGCCGGAGGTTGGCGCCATCGGTCTGACCGAGGCGCAGGCGTGTGAGCAGCTGGCGAAGGTCGACGTGTACAAGACCTCATTCCGCCCGTTGAAGATGACGCTCGCGGCGCGTGACGCCCGCGCCTTTTTCAAGCTTGTCGTCGATGCCGCCACGGACCGCGTCGTCGGCTGCCATATTGTCGGACCGGACGCCGGCGAGATGATCCAACTCATCGGAATCGCCGTGAAGATGAAGGCGACCAAAGCCGATGTCGACGCGGTGATGGCGGTGCACCCGACCGTTGCCGAGGAGCTTGTGACGCTGCGGGAGAAGGCGCTGAGCCGTCGCCGGGAGGCGGCCGAATAGCACCGTGTTTCGCTCGGCGCTGCGCGCTGGTGAGCGCGATTCGATCTGGCTTGGCACGCCGGCCGTCGTGTATAAGCTCGCCTGAGGGGGGAAAATCTCGCCCCTACCAGGGCTTAAGGGTAGTGGAGGGCGGTCATGCCCGAGCGTTGGACGCGCGACAGTTGGCGGCAGAAGCCGATCGCCCAAGTTCCCGAATATCCGGACCAACAGGCGCTCGCCTCGGTGGAGCAGCGCCTTGCGACGTTTCCGCCGCTCGTGTTTGCGGGCGAAGCCCGCAGCCTGAAGAAAGCACTCGGCCGCGTCGCGGCGGGAGAGGGATTCCTGCTGCAGGGTGGCGATTGCGCCGAAGCCTTCACCGAGCACAGCGCCAACAACGTCAGCGCCAACAATATCCGCGACTTCCTGCGCGTCTTCCTGCAGATGGCGGTGGTGCTCACCTATGCCGCCGCAGTGCCGGTGGTGAAAGTCGGCCGCATCGCCGGGCAGTTCGCAAAGCCCCGCACGTCGCCGATGGAGAAGCGGGACGGCAAGGAACTGCCAAGCTACCGCGGCGACATCATCAACAGCGTCGAGTTTGACGAGGCGTCGCGTCGGCCGGACCCGGAGCGCCAGATCGAGGCTTTCCGGCATTCGGCCGCCACTCTCAACCTATTGCGCGCGTTTGTGCATGGCGGCTACGCCAATCTAGCCAATGTCCGGCAGTGGACGCTCGGCTTCGTCAAGGACTCGCCGCAGTCGCATCATTATGAGGAGCTCGCCGACCGCATCAGCGAGGCGCTCGGCTTCATGCAAGCCTGCGGCCTCGATCTCGAAAGCCACCCCGAGCTCAAGAGCACGGAGTTCTACACCAGCCATGAGGCGCTGTTGCTCGGCTACGAGCAGGCGATGACGCGCGAGGATTCGACCCATCCCGGCACCTTCTGTTGTACCTCGGCCCACATGCTTTGGATCGGCGACCGCACCCGCCAGCCGGATCATGCGCATGTCGAGTTTTGCCGGGGCATCATGAATCCACTGGGTCTGAAATGCGGCCCCTCGAGCAAGGTCGACGAACTGCTGCGCCTGATTGACATTCTCAATCCGGAAAACGAGCCGGGCCGGCTCACGCTGATCGTACGGCTAGGGGCGGACAAGGTTGGAGATCAGCTGCCGGCTATGATCCGTGCGGTTCAGCGCGAAGGAAAGGCCGTGGTGTGGTCGTGCGATCCCATGCACGGCAACACCATCACCTCGGAAACCGGCTACAAGACGCGGCCGTTCGACCGCATCCTGTCCGAAGTGAAGACTTTCTTTGCGGTTCACCGCGCCGAGGGGACCCATGGCGGCGGCGTGCATCTGGAGATGACGGGACAGAACGTGGCCGAGTGCACTGGCGGTGCACGCATGATCACGGACGCAGACTTCAAGGATCGCTATCATACGGTCTGCGATCCGCGGCTCAACGCGGAGCAATCGATTGATCTTGCGTTTCTGGTTGCCGACCTGCTCAAGGCGGAGCGCACCGCTAGGGCGCGGCCGCTGCCGGCTGTTGCCGGGCTCTGATCGGAACGAAGACGATTTGTCTGCGCCCACTGCTCGGCGGAACGGGTGGAGTTTTTTTCCATCATTTGGTTATGATGGAGTGCGGGCGCGTGCGCGGCGCGTTCGCAGCTTCATAACAATGCGCAATGGGAGGTTCTCATGTATCGCCATATGGCTGGACTCGGCGCGCTTTCGCTCGCCGCGCTGATCTCG
>WNFR01005033.1_pt1 | contig 25997 bp, 18 predicted proteins | sample 5400221 | NCBI WGS metagenome assembly WNFR01 (sample SAMN13153357, study PRJNA577476) | soil metagenome | isolation source: 40 cm soil under Madrone tree | place: USA:California | collected 2016-06-14
CGACTCCCGATCTCGCTTCGGTGGCGCGGGAGATCGGCGGAGACAAGGTCAGTGTCGTCGCGCTCGCAAAACCGACCGAGGATCCGCACTACGTCGATGCGAAGCCGAGTCACATCGTGACGCTCAACCGCGCCGATGCCCTCATTGAGGGCGGCGCCGAGCTGGAGCTCGGATGGTTACCACCGCTGCTGGAGAATTCGCGGAACTCGAGGATCTCGGCTGGAGCGCCTGGACGCATCGTCGCATCTGATGGCGTCAAGATGTTGGAGATTCCCACGAGCTTCGATCGCTCCAAGGGCGACGTTCATTCGCTGGGGAATCCGCACTTCATGATCGATCCTGTGACCGTAAAGATTGTCGCCCGCAACATCGCCAATCATTTGGCACAGGTCGATCCAAAAAATGTGGCGACTTACAATGGCAATCTGTCGAGGTTCAACGCGAAGCTCGACGCCAAGTATGCCGATTGGCAGAAGCAGCTTGCGCCCTATCGCGGCGCGAGGATCGTCACGTATCACAAGGACTTTGTCTACTTCGCCGAGCGGTTCGGGCTGAACATCGTCGACGAGCTCGAGCCCAAGCCCGGCATCGCACCGTCGCCCGCACACCTCGCCCAGGTCATCGGCAAGATGAAAGCGGGGAACGCGAAGGTCATTCTCGTGCAGCCGTTTCAGAATCGGAAGACAGCCGAGACGGTGGCGCGTCAGACCGGCGCGACGGTTCTCGATACTCCTGAGCAGCCCGGAGCCGCGAGTAACACGAACACCTACTTCGATATGATGGACAATCTCGTTCACACCCTCGCCGGCGGTCTTGGGGCACAGAAATGAGCGCGGATTTTCAGATCGCCTGGGAGGTCATGAAGTGGCCCTTTGTGGCGTGTCTTCTTTTCCCGCCGTTGCTGGTCTACCTCGGCCTCCACGTGGTAAAGCGCGAAGTGATTTTCGTGGATCTCGCGCTCGCGCAAGTCGCGACGTTGGGCACCTGCATCGCGTTGTTGATGGGGTATCACTTCGATGACCGTACGACATTCTGGATTTCGCTGGCGGTGACGTTCGTTGGTGCGGCGTTCTTCAGCTGGACACGAAGCACCACCAAGGGTCCGGTGCCGCAGGAAGCGATTATCGGCATCACGTTCGTCGTGGCCGCCGCCGGAGTGATTCTGCTGCTGAGCCGAGTCGCTGGTGGCAAGGAGGAACTCGAGCATCTGCTGACGGGCGATATTCTCAATGTTACGAAAGGGGAGATCGGCCAGCGGCTGATAGTCTTCGCTGCGCTCGGCGCTTTCTATGCAACCTTCCACAAGCGCTTTGTCCTCATCTCATCGGATCCGGAAAAGGCTTTCGCGGACGGAGTACGCGTACGCCTGTGGGATTTCCTCTTTTACGCGGCGTTCGCGCTGGTTGTCGTGAGCTTCGTGCGACTGGCGGGAGTGCTGCTGACTTTTGCGTACCTGATTGTGCCGGCGGTTTGCGGAACTATGCTGGCCCAGGAATGGATGAAGCGCCTGGCAATCGGATGGGGCATCGCCGCGGCAGCGAGCTTGCGAATGGACCTGCCCACGGGAGCCGCCATTGTAGTCGCGTCCGGGCTACTGCTGGCGATCGTTGGCGTTTTCACCGCTGCGCGGCAGGCGTGATCGGTGCCGGCCCCCCCATCTTGGCAACGTCCATCCCGTGCGCCATTGCCTTCCATTCCTCCACGCTGACAATCGATGAAGTGTCGTCGCGGTATCGCGCTGCGGCGTCGAGGAGTGCGTGTCGCTTCTCTCCGCGAGGGATCGCAGGATCGGCGAGAATGTCGGAGGCGACATCGTGGAGCGAGTGAAGGTTGTCGAAGATGATAGCTACCGCCGGATATCGATCGGAGAACACCGGCGCGATTTCCGAGGACTGAGGCATGACGGTTGGCAGATTCGCCGGAGCACTGTCGAGAAGGCTCCAGAATCGAGCGACCACCGCATCGACATTGTCGCGGCGCTGCGCGGGGTTTGACGAGGAAAGCAGCGCCTCGTAGAGCGTCATCTGAAGCCAGTGGTACGACCAGATCAAGCCGTTGTATGTTGGAAATCTCTTTCGGAACGACAGAGAGTATGGCTGTCCTTCCATGAGGTTCATGTCCTTCGGTTTCGAGCTGAACGCGAGCGCTCGGCGTGATTCATAGTAGCGGACGACTTCAGCCACCTTCGCATCCTTCTGAAACGCGTTGATCCGATCGTCCGCCCAAACATCGTAGATCTGGCGGTGCAGCATGTGCGCCCAGTCGAACATTGCCGCCACTTCGGGGGCGAGCTTTTCCCATCCTGGCGCGATCGCTCCTTCATCGAGCGGCACATCTGGAGGGTGACGGAGCAAGTCGCGGGTTATGAATTGGAACTGTTGTCCATCGAGCGTCTCGCGGTGGGTGTCCGGGTCGCTCCACAGCGTCTCGTAAAGCTTGGCGTGTCCGTAATCGAAGGCGTTGAACAGCGCATCCACGCGAGGGAACTGGTGTCGGAACGCCCAGTTGTGAGATGCCGAGAGATAAGTCTGATCGTAGTACGCTGCGGCGTGAACTGGAGCCGTCTCACGAAGAGTACAACCTGGTGCCGCCGAGCTCGCTATCACGATCGTGAACGCGCGCCGTATCGGCGCTGTCCTCCCGGGAAACCATTTTCTCACTGCGCCCTTCCGAGGGAGCGGCTAAGCGTCATGCCCAATGTCACGAATGTCGAATAGCCGGTGCCTCTAAAATGCCTGCCGAGTCCGCCATCGATGACGAACTGTGGCCTGAGCTGGTGCCGCGCACCGATCTCCGCCGTAATGTCGGTTCTCCTTCCGAGCCCCTCGAATTTCTCAGCGAATATGTCCGTCACGAGGAGCGTCGATGCCAGAGGAAAAGCCTTGTCGAATCCAGCGCCAAGGAGCCAGTGGGCGTGATTCTGGATGTCGCCGGGCAATGCGGTTTGCGCGCTCTGAAGACCGTCAGACGCCGGAGCGGCGCAGTAGAGCGTCGCGGCAAGCGAGGACTGCGAGCCAATTGAGCACGGTCCATCGAGCGGTGGAAGGGGAACGCCACTGCAAGTCGAACCCGGCGGAACTTTGCCTGGACAGGTGATGGTGAGTGACGGTGGCACTCGCACCGCGAAGGATGCGATGCTCGCGTTCAGGTGAATCCGGCCGGGAGCGAAGCTTCTCGTCAGAAGCGCTTTTAGCGAGTACGACGAGGGAAGCGCGTCTCGGCCGATCGGTTGAAAGAGCTCAGTCGCGAGCGCGAGAGCGGGAACGTGAAGTGTCTCGAGAGTCACCTGATACATTGCCCCGATCCCGAGGCCCGCTATTCCGCTCCGCGGGGTGACAGTGCGCTCCCGATAGTAGCTCGGCAATCGCGCCCACACCTCTGTTCGCGGAAGCATTCCATACGAGATTTGCGGCTCGTACTGGAATCGCTCGCGCGAATCGGAGAGTGCATCAAAGCGAAAATTCACGAAATCGAGATCGAGGGCGTACCGCTCCGTAACCGTTGCGTCCTCGACCCGCACAGGAAAGCCCGCGTCCAGGTTTCGGTACGAAGCCTGGGCGCGGGCATTTCCAACGTGTGCCAGCCCCACAGCCATCAGCAGGACTGAGAGGCGGTAATGCATGCTACTGCGCGATGTTCAATCTGAACTGGAACTGCCGCGGTCTTCCCACCGATGCTCCGCTGAAAAACGCGCCCTTCAACAGGTACTTCTTGTCGAAGATGTTGTCGATGTAAAACTCGGGACGAACCAGTGCGCGACCGAAACCAAAGCTGAATCCGGTGCTGCCGTTCAGAATGAAGCTGGGTTTCACCTTAATACCCTTGTTGAAATCGAACAGACCGGTGCCGTAGGAACAACCACAACTCGCTGGATCCACACCGTTGGTCAGCCCCGAGCCATAGACCCCCGTAAGGCTGGCATAGGCGTGACGTAAAGAATATGTCGCCGAACCAAGGGCGCTCAACCTCTGGTCGTGATCGAGATCGAACCAACCCTGCGGCTCATCCGTCGGGAAGAATCCACCGGTAATGGGTCCGTGTCCGTACGCGTGATTGAGCGCGACGTTGAGATAAGCGGAGAACGGCCCTGGAGGCCGAATCTCCTGCACGGTTTCGATTCCGGTGATTTTCACCTTATCAATGTTAACCGACGTCACGATCGCAGATCCGGGAACGGTGTTGTCATCGATACCAGGCGAGCTTTCCTTGTGATACGCCGAGAATTTCGAGACGAGCCCGAAGGGGAACCTGTGCACGTACCCCGCCTCGTAAAAGTGATCGCGCTCGGGAAGCGTCGGCTCGGTCGCCACACCGCCCTGCGCGACGCTGGTAACGGCGCGCAGGTCCTCGACGTTGGTAGGAAGGAAGAGGCGGCCGTAGTACAGGTACAGTGTGTTCCCCGAGTTCGGGTAGAAATTGAGTCGCATCCGAGGGCTCCATTGCGTCTGGGTTCCCGCAAACGGAGCGTTGTGTGCGTCGTAACGCACACCGGTGCGAACCTCGAACTGCTCGATGGGTGAATATGCGACCTGCCCATAGCCGCTCGCGTCCCACCCCTTGAGCGAAGAGTTCGACGCCGGGCCGGGGTTCCCACTGGCGTCAACGGTGCTGAAATCCTCGTGACCGCGGGTCAGGCTGGATAGCGTTCCGAATTTGAACTCCAGCTCCCGGGCCGGGTGGATCGAATAGTCCGCTTTAATACCGAGCGCGTTGAAGTTTCTGTTTTCCTGGATGTTGAAGGCTGTAGTATCCGGGAAGAAAATGAACTGCGGAGCGTCGTTTATTCCCGGCGTATAACGAAGCCCGCCGTGCCGATAAAAAAATCCGACGAAGAGCTCCGGCGCTCCTCCTGCATTCGCTGCGTTGCCACCACCCGTGTACTCGGGCCCGGCGAACTGGTGTCTCCAGCCGAGGTTCACAAAGCTGTTGATGTCACGCTGGTTGTCGTCCTGAAGGGTGTTGCCGGTGGTGTCGAACGGGACCTGAAACTTCGTTTGTGACAGATTCGCATCGAGATTGACGACGTCGTTCAGGCTAGGCGTGTACTGGATTTTCCCGAATCCGTACCAATCCTCGCCGTGATTGTGAAAGTTCTGCACCTCATTCGTGGTTGGGTCGAGGATTACCGGCTCGCGCCGCATGTCGGTGGTCTGATGCGAGCCCGAGAAGAAGTAGCCGAGTTTTCCGGCATTGGTGCTCGCGTTCAATCCCTGTCCGTACGTGTTGTAGTTCCCGGCGAATCCCGATGCCTGATAATGCAATCCACCGGCAGGGATCCGCGTGGTGATGTTTACGACCGCCGCGTTCTTGTTTCCATACTCGGCGTCCCAACCGCCTGTTATGAAATCGATCTCGTTCACGACGGCTGGCTCGAACAGTTCATTGAGGCTGCCAGATATCCCGGCGGGCACGGGTACTCCATCGACGTAGTAGGTGTACTCCGCGTGCTGGCCGCGAATGTGAACCTCGCCGGTTGGAGCGCGGGCCGCACCAGCGATGGATTGCTGGAGGATCTGCGACGTCGTGTTGGTTGGCGCTCCGTGATACTGATCCTGCTTGAACCGCTGATCTCCGGTGCGTGTATCGACCGCGAGAGGCACGGATGCGTTGACGGTAACGCCCTGGAGACTTATCGCCACGGCCGCGAGAGCAAAATCCACTCTGATGTCCGCGTTGCTGTCGCCGATGGTGACTGTCTTCGACTGTGGACCGAAACCCAGAAAGCGAGCGGTGATGGTATAGGTACCCTGGGCGATGTTGTGCGTCGTGTAGCGTCCAAACGCATCTGTAGACGCGTTGGCGACTACCTCTGTTCCTCGCATGACGCTGACTTCCGCGGATGGAAGGGGCTGACCGCTCCCGGCGTCGGTGACGACGCCGGTGATGTCGGCATTCTCCCGGCGTACCGGGTCAGCCCCGGAAACGCCAGAGTGAAGTGTGAGCAGACCTGCTGCGACCAGATATATGCGCGCTGCTACGCGATAATCGCGTAGAATTGAAAAAGACATGAATTGCCTCGATGTTGGGTGCCATGGAACGCCGACACACGGTGTGCCGAGCGTGCGTGATCCTGATGTGCGGCACCGCTGGAGCCACGGGCTCCGGGTGCGCGGATGGATTACGCCTGTGTGGGCGGCGCCCGGGGGAGGCTTGAAGCGCCGTCAGTCAGCCACTCGGGGAAGAGCGGGACGCGGCGGACAATTGGGAGAGACCTTGCCTGAGGAAGCGGCGCGGGCGAACGGTCCGTCGATGTGGCGACAACGCCGGCAACGAACTGGCAGAGCGCGCAATTGTCTTCCTGGTGGACACGAGGGCAGCGCGGCGTCCCATGATCTTCGATGTGGGGACGAGCCGCGGCCGTTACTGCATCGCCCGCCGCCGACGCGTCGATGATGCCGACGACGCCCGGCAAAACCGCTTGCCCAAGCCCGGCGACGAAGATCCAGCCACGAACGAATCGCGAAACGCGACTACCCACTCTGTCGTTTCCTCTGGTGGAGAGCAACGAGCAATCTAACTCGACGATGGCCGAGGCCCAAATGTGGACTGGCTCGCGGACGAATTGGTATGTTGCTGCATCCTGACGCGTGAATACGCCGGCTAGTCAATTATTGCTGCTCACTTCAGTCAAACATCTGATGATTACAACAAATGATTGAGATCCCTTCTCACACGATTGCTCAACTCCTCTATCTCGTACACACGGATCCGGAGGAGCTCCGGGAAGCGCTCGGTGAGCTGCGCGCTCCCGACATCGCCGAGGCTCTACGCCAGCTGCCCCCCGAAGCCGCCGCGAAGGTGATGGCGTCACTTCCATTCGACCTCGCGGTCCAGGTGTTCGACGAGCCGGAGCTGACCCGCCATCGCTGCGCCATCATCCAGCTCATCGAGCCGCGGAAGGTCGGGCCCCTCATCGAAGCAATGTCCGCCGACCAGCAGGTGGATCTGTTTCGCGAAGTCTCCGCCGAGGAGCGTCCGCGTTTGCTGGCGGCCGTGAGTGAATCGACTCGCGCTGCGCTTCAGAAGCTCTTGCAGTATCCGCCCGAGACCGCGGGCGGAATCATGACCACCGAATTCGTCAGCGTTGCATCCGACTGGAGCGTCGAGCAGGCGCTGCGGCTGATCAGGGAAGTAGGTGGTCGAAAGGAAACCGTCTACGCGATCTACATCGTCGATCCCACAACGCAGGAGCTGGTTCACGTGGTGTCCCTGCGCGAGCTGCTGACCGCGGAACGCGAGGACAACGTGCTCGACGTCGGCAACAGGAGACCGCCGCTGACAGTGCCGGCGAACATGGACCGCGAAGAAGCGGCTCGCCTCATCTCCAAGTACAACCTGCTGGCGATTCCGGTCGTCGACGATCAACGCCGCATGCTTGGTATCGTCACGGTCGACGACGTGATCGACGCGCTGGTGGAAGAGTCGACCGAAGACGTCCAGCGCTTCGGAGGTATGGAAGCCCTCGATGCGCCGTACATGGAAATTGGGTTCGGGCAGATGATCAAGAAGCGCGCAGGCTGGCTCTGCGCGCTATTCCTGAGCGAGATGCTGACGGCGACGGCGATGCAGCGCTTTCAGGGAGAGATCGAGCGCGCCGCAGTGCTCGCGATGTTCATTCCGCTCGTCATGAGCTCGGGCGGAAACTCCGGCTCGCAGGCGACATCACTCGTAATAAGAGCGCTCGCCCTCAAGGAGCTCAACCTCCGCGACTGGTGGCGAATCGCGGTCCGCGAGCTGCCTACCGGATTGGTGCTGGGCACAATCCTTGGCGTAATCGGTTTCACTCGAATCGTGCTCTGGCAGAACCTGCACATCTTCAGCTACGGACCCCACTACTTTCTTCTCGCAATCGCTGTCGGGTTCTCGCTAGTTGGAATCGTGGCGTTCGGATCGCTTGCCGGATCGATGCTTCCGTTCCTTTTGAAACGAATCGGATTCGATCCCGCCAGCGCGTCGGCCCCGTTTGTCGCGACGCTCGTCGATGTCACCGGACTCGTGATTTACTTCTCGGTGGCGTTCCTCGTTCTTCACGGCACGCTGCTGTAGCGGGAAGCGGGAAGCGGGAAGCGGGAAGGGGTGCGACCACCCTCGCCGCTTCCCGTTTTCCGCCTCCCGGCTCCCGCCTCCCGCTGCCCCCCTTCCCGCTTCCCCCGTCCCGCTTCCCGCTACTCTCCACCGCTACCTCACCGCACGCAGCCATTCCGCGGGATCGACTGCCGGCCCACCACGCCTGATCTCGAAGTGAAGATGAGATCCGAGAGCGGGATCGCTGACACCAACGGTTCCTAGCGCCTGGCCTTTGATGACGCGGGTTCCTTTGCGCACCTCGATCTTGTCGAGCGACCCGTACACCGAGTAGTCGCCTCCACCGTGCTCGAGGATTACCGTGTTGCCGTACGTACCCATCTGTCCTGCGTACGCGACCGTCCCCGCCGAAACCGATTTTACCATTGTGCCGACCGGCGCGCTGATTCCGATTCCGTTCCAGCGAGTGGTTGTGTTATTTGGATTCACGAAACGGCCAAACCGGTAGAGAAACGCTCCGTTCACCGGCCAGTCCAACCGGCCTATGTCCGTCGTGCGGATCGAGCTTGGCGTCAGAGGCGCCGTTCCGCCGCGCGCACTCGCTCTTCTACGCTCGGCCTCGAACGATGCGATGAAGTTGTTCAGTCGCGCTTCGCTCTTCTCCAGCTCCGCCAGACGCGCCTTCGCGCGCTTGGTATCCTCCTGTACGCGTAACAGGTTCTTCGCCTGCTCCTGTTCGAGCTCCGCGAGACGCGCGGCCTCCCGCTCTTTCAGCGAACGGTTCTCGGCCACGCTGCTTTGCAGCCGGACGAGCTGGATCTGTTGCGACTCGATCTTGTCGTGCAGCTCGTCGAGGCGGTGGACGAGGCCCTTGTCCCGCAACGCGAGCAGATGCAGGTACTTGTATCGCGCGACGAGCTGCCCCACCGACTGCGCCGAGAAAAGAACCTCGGCGGAGTAGAGGGGGCCCCTCTTGTAGATCTCGATCAGCCGCCGCTGCAGCACCGTGCGCTTCATCCCCGCCTCGCGCTCCGATTTCTGGAGATCGGCGGTCGTCGTTTGCACTTCGTCGGTGATCGCGATGAGCTGCTGGTCGAGGGATTTCACCATCCGCGCAGTCGCGTCGTGCTGCTTGTCGAGAAGATTGACCTCGTCGCGGATCTCGTGCGCGGTATTCTGCAGTCCGCTCATTTTCTTCTCGAGCTCGTCGCGCTCGGCGCGGATGCGCGCGAGCTCATCGCGCTGCGCGTTGATCCGCGCTTCAGCGCTCTCGGTTTGCTGGGCGGGCAGGAGCGATGAGAACAGCAGCGCGCAGAACGCGACCGCGTACGACGTGCGGCTCAAATGCGACGTAAATGTCTCCCCACCGAGACGAGACTGCCGAGCACGCCCATCATGGCGCCGCCAACGACGCCGAAGAAGATCATCTGGCGGTCGAAGAAGATCGTCTCGATGAAGTACTCGTTGACGACCCTGTTCGCGACCCAGACGAACACCAGCGCGAGCAAGCCGCCCAGCACACCCTTGACCAATCCATCGATCAGGAAGGGAAGGCGGATGAACATGTCCGTCGCGCCGACAAGGCGCATGATCGAAATCTCCTTCGCCCGCGCGAGGACTGTCATGCGAATCGTGGCGCCGATGATGATGACCGCGACCGCCGCGAACGCGACGCCGAGAGCGATACCCGCAACCGTCGCGATCGTTCGCATGCGATAGAGCTTGTCCACCCATTCTTCGCCGTATCGGACGTCGTCGATGAATTGATAGGTCTTCATGCGGTCCGCCACTGATTTCACAATCGCCGGGCTCCGCATCCCTGGCCGCAGATGCACCTCGATTGAAGCTGGCAGAACACCGGCCTCGAACACATCCGCGAACTCACCCATCTCCTTCCGCGCGCGTTCGAGCGCCTTTTCCTGTGACACGTAGTCGACTCGCGCGACTTCGGGAAAATCACCGATGTCCTTCATCGCTGCCGCGACTGATTCGATGTCCGTGCTGTCACTCACGAAGGCGCGAACCTCGACTCGCTCCTCCACCTGATCCAGGGCCTTCCGGATGTTGATCGCGACGAGGCCGAACAGCCCGAAGGCGAAGAGCGAGAACGCTATCGTCACGACGCCGAGAGCGCTGAGGAGCGGCGCGCGGCGCGAAGCCATCAGCGCTTCGCGAGCCGAGCGCATCTAGAATCTCTCCGTCGAGTCCGAAGGCGTGTCGCGTACCTCGAAGGGCTCGTCGAACGGTCTCGCCGACGCCGGGGACTCGGACGAATCGAAGACGACGCGGCCGTGATTGAGCTCGATCGTTCGATAGTTGGATCGGCGGACGAGATCCAGATCGTGCGTCGCCATGATCACCGCGGTGCCGGAGGCATTTATGTCGCGCAGAAGCTGGAACACGCCGCGAGTGGCGCGCTCGTCCAGATTTCCGGTGGGCTCATCGGCGATGAGGACGAAAGGATCGTTGATGAGTGCACGGGCGATCGCCACCCGCTGCTGCTCGCCGCCGGAGAGCTCGCGCGGGAAACTCGTGGCCTTGGACGCAAGACCCACCTGGGTCAGCACCCGCGCGACCTTCGAGCGAATGGTCGCTTTGGGCGCGCCAGTCACCTCGAGAACGAAGCGGATGTTGGCCTCGGCCGTGCGGTCCTCGAGCAGGCGGAAATCCTGGAACACGATTCCGATGCGACGGCGAAGGCGCGAGATCTCCCGTCCGCTGGCGGTCTTCGAGCTGACACCGTTGATCCACACCTCTCCCTGACTGGGCTTGTCGTCCATGTACAGGAGCTTGAGGATCGTCGTCTTGCCTGAACCACTCGGGCCCGTGAGATAGACGAATTCGCCCTTCTTCACCTCGAAGCTTACCTGCGCCAGTGCGACGCCCGAGCGTGGATATTCCTTCGCGACATCGGTGAGACGGATCATCGTTACTGCTGCAACGCCTGCTCTATGTCGGCGATGAGATCTTCGACGTTCTCGATTCCGATGCTCATCCTGAGGAAGCCGTCGGGAATTCCGATTCTGGCGCGCTCCTCCGACGACATGTGCTCGTGCGAGCTGTACCGCGGCTCGATGACGAGAGAGTCGACACCCCCGAGGCTGGCCGCGTAAGCGAACAGCTTCAGTGCTTGCGCGAACCGCATGGCGGCCGGACCTGCGCCCTTGATCTCGATTCCCAGCATGCCGCCGAATCCGTCGAGGAGCGACTTCGCGATCTCGTGATCCGGATGGCTCGGAAGTCCGGGATAATGCACCTTCGCGATCTCGGGTCGCTTCGAGCACCACTCCGCGATTTGCATCGCGTTTTCATTCTGACGCTTCACCCTGACGTCGAGCGTCTTCAGCCCGCGCTCCAGTAGCCAGCACGCGAATGGGTCAGGGGCCTGGCCCCAGACCATCATCTTCCGGCGAACCTCGTCGATGAACGGCTCGTTCCCGCATACGACGCCGGCAAGGATGTCGTGGTGCCCATTCAGATACTTAGTTGCCGAGTGGATGACGACGTCGACACCGTGCTCGATGGGGCGGAAGTTGACCGGGCTCGCAAACGTCGAATCGACAACGAGGGCGATGCCTTCGTTGTGCGCAAGATTCTGGAGCGAGCTCAGCTCGAGTACGCGACAGGTCGGATTCACAGGCGATTCGAGGAAGATCGCCCTCGTGTTTTTCTTGAGAGCTTTCCGCCACGCGCGCGGCTCGAGCGGATTCACGAGCGTGACCTCGATTCCCATTCCGACCAGGTCTTCCGTATACAGCTTCCGCGTTCCCCCGTAGATCCACGAGCTCGACACGAGATGATCGCCTGACCGCAGGAGGGCGAGCATAGCGCAGGCGGTGGCGCCCATTCCGCTCGACAGCACCAGCGCTTCCTCCGATCCTTCCAGCAGTGCCAGACGTCGCTGAACCCGTTCGGCGTTCGGGGTGTTCCCGTACCGGGTGTAGAGCAACCCTTCGCTCGTTCCGGTTTCCTGGGCGAAATTGACCGACTGGACGAGTGGGGCCGAGATGCCCATGCCCGGAGCCACTGGTGCCGCGCCGCCGTGAATCGCCGTTGTCGACAGTCCCGGCTTGCGTGTCACTTCTGCCACGAGCTCTCCTATCCGAGGTTGCGTGTACTTCGCCCGGCGTCGAAATCGTGCTTGACGACCCGAACAATCTCCGCTGGCGCGATGCCCAGAATGTCGCGCGCGACGACATTTCCCGGGTTTACCGTAACATCGACGACCAACACCGCCAGCTCGTGACGCCTCGGGCCGTAAACCCAGACTAGCTCGCCGTCTTCCAGCAGTCGCCTGCGCGCGTCGGTTGGGTGCAGGCGAATGAGTGGCCCGCGCTCTACATCACCGCTGCGAGTCGCAATGTATTGCGAGACCATCAGCCAGGGCTGGAAACCCTCCATCATGTGTCGAGACTCGTAGACGCCGATGCACCAGTCGCACTTCCCACCGCGACGTACGCGTTGTCGTAGCGAATCAGAAGGCGCCTGCGCCACAGCGTGTCCAGCATTCGCTCGGCGGCGTCGCGCGAGAGGCCGATCACGTCCGCTACGTCCGCGCTTACTCCCGCGCCCAAATGCGAGATGATCTCCCACGCCCGGCGTTCCTCGAGCCCGACGAACCAGAGCCAGCTTGTGGCGCTCCAGCACCGCTTCGATCGCTTCCGTGTGCGACTCGCTTATCCCGCGGAACAGGAAATACACTTCACGCCGCGGCGCATCGAGGCTCACGTACTGAAGAAGGAGCTTTGCCACGATCTCGTCGGCGCAGGAGAAATCGAGCAGTCCGACGTGCGAAAAGTCGATCACCGTAAGGGCTCGGTCGCCGATGCGGTCGAGCTCCTGTTCTATCTCGCATCGAACCGCCGCGCCGGTTGGACGCGTAACCAGGTTTGAGTAGAGCTCGCAAACGCTCTTGCGAAGCATCGAGCTCACGTCGATGTGATTGATCACGCCACCCGCTCCGGAATCGTTATCTGCACCTGCGCCCCCGGAAAATATGAGAGATCTTCCACGAGCGGCTCATCCTCGTCCCAATCGCCCTTGGGAAGCACGGCGATGCGGGCAGTGCCGCTCCGGATTGAAAGTTTCCCATCCCAGTTTCCCACAAAACGCCTCACTCCGGCAAGCCCTTGACCTCGGCCGGGATCCCTGAACCGGGATGCGCCGCGCATGACGGTCTCCTCCAGAGCCTGCCCGTCGTCCCACCGCTCCTTCCTCTGGAACCCTGGGGCCGATTCCAGCGACTGCCTGAAACCAATTCCGGGATCGGCAACGGCGATCACTACGACTTTCCGCCCGCCAAGTCGAACCCGCCAGGTGTAGGTCTGGACCGCGACCCACCCGCCGCGACCCGCGTGCTCGATGATGTTCTGACAGACTTCCGACAACGCCATCGTGAAGCGCATGGTGATCTTCGCATCGAGATTGAGGTTTTTGACGAGTGCGTCCTGCGCTCTTTGCTGGATCTTGTCGACGACGTTGTGGACATCGTCGCTCTTGGAAATCGATGTCACCTCGAGAAGCACGCTCGTCTCTGCCGCCTTCGTGCTCCTCACCCGCCCCTGTAGCTCGTACAGCTCGGCCGCGTGCTTGAAGAAATCCATCCTCGACCAGTAGCTGCTGACGTTCTCGGCCTCCGGCACATAGAGTATCGGACGCTCCGCGCGGGACTGCGCCAGCGCCAGCAGCGCCGTCAGGCCGTAGGGGGATGCCCAACGGGCGTGCCTCGTGTCGACGATGATTTTTTCGTCCAGCGGCAACGGCGCGACCTGATCCAGCACGAGCTCGAACGACTTGTCCTCGAGCGAGTGTGGGACGTTGATGATTGTCGTCACTTGACGCTGAGCTCTCCGCGCAGGTAGTCGGCGAGACCCGTAGCGCCGCGATGATCCACGTTGCGTGCAGCCGCATCGAGCGCGCGGTCGATTGCCGAGTCTAACTTATCACCCGCGAGAAGGCGGGAGAAATAGGTCGCGCCCCAGACATCGCCGCATCCAATCGGATCGCCGGGACCCGCATGTCGTCGGATCTTCGCCGGCACTTTGGCGGTGCGAATTGCGCCCGTCGCGGGCCCAAGCGTTGGGCGCCGCACATCTGTGATTCGATCAAAGCCGGGAGCGGCGAAGTAAACAACGCCCCGACTACCAAGCGTAATGGCTATTGAGGAAACGCCCTCGGCAAAGGCGATAGCAGCCAAGGAAATTGGGTCGCTAGCCATCATGCCCATCTCGTCTTCGTTTACCTGGATGAAGTCGAAGCAGCGGCACCACGCGGCGGGATTCGGGAGCGGTTGTAGCGTTCGCATCCCATCAGGTTGGACAGCGAGCAGTAGCGAATGCAGATCGCTATAGATCGGACCGCGGAAGTGCTGCCTGATGAGCTGCGCAGTTTCGAGATCGAGCTCGAAGCCGCTGATCAGGTTGATGTAGAGCGCGTCCAGATTGGTCAGCAAAGGTTTCAGGCCCAACCAACTCCAGGTAGGTACACCACCGCTCAGCCGTTCACAACGGCGCTCGTCGCTCAGGTAGTGGAGCGCCACTCGATTGTTCGGGTACGGCACCTCGATCGGGGCTGCATCGGGCGCAGCGCGATCGAGCCGCGCCACGAACTCGCGGGCGGACCGCGCGAGATCGCTGCCCACCTTGAGGATCGGAACGAATTCCCATTCGGGCGGGAGCGCGGCGTCCAACGCACCAAGGGCATAAGTGATCCCTCCCCACTCCTCGACCGGCGCATCGCGCGGGTCACGCCCGTGAATGACGTCCCAGACGAAGCTGCCTATGACTCCGACGCGCTTCTTTCGCGTCATTGAGTTTCCGCGCGAGCGATCACTACAGCTCGCCCAGCTTCTGCATCTTGAACGTCGCGATCGCGCCGACAACGCCGGCGGAAAGTGGAAGTGCGCCCGGAACAATGCGGCACGCTTCGACTGCGGGTTTGAACGCGCGGCGCTTCACCTCTGCGCGCAACGGTCGGAAGAGGGCGTCTCCTGCCTGAGTGACTCCACCAGCGAGGACGACCGTATCCGGATTGAAGAGGTTGAGGAGATTCGACACGCCGGCACCGAGAAACCGGGCAGTTTCGCGGACGACTTCTCTGGCGGTCGAATCGCCGCGCTTCGCGGCGTCATACACAGTTTGCGCTGTGATCTTCCGCAGGTCGCCGTCGACCATGCTGACTAGAATGGACTCGGTCTCGTCGCCGCGGAGTGCTTCCCGCGCGCGTTCGGCGATGGCCGGCCCGGAGGCGTACGCCTCGAGGCATCCGTAATTCCCGCATTTGCACCGGCGCCCGGTGGAGTCGATCGTGGTGTGGCCGATCTCTCCGGCGACGTCCGATGCGCCGTGGTACAGCTTGCCCTCGAGAATCAGTCCCCCACCGATTCCGGTTCCCAGAGTCATGCCGATCACGTTTCGGCCACCGACCGCGGCACCGCACCAGAACTCGCCGAGTGTGGCGCAATTGGCATCGTTGTCGAGCGTGGCTTCGAGACCCACCCGGCTCGAGATCTCGTCGCGCAGCGGAAAATTCTTCCAACCAAGGTTCGGCGTCACGATGACGATGCCCTTCTCGCGATCGAGCGGTCCCGGCGATCCGATGCCGACGCCCAGAAACGCGGACTTGTCGGCGCCCGTTTCCGCCATCGTTTGGGCGATCACCTGCTCGATCATTCCGGCGATTCGATCGACGACCGAGGCAGCTCCGCCATCGGCGAGCGTCTGAGTGGTGCGCATCGCGATCTCACGGCTGCCATCGACGGGCATCGCTCCCGCGACGATGTTGGTACCGCCCAGATCTACTCCGACGATGTAACGCTCCTTCGCACTCATACAGGCACCGGTGGGTTGAGGACTTCCATCAGTAAACTCGAGACATACTCGGGCGTCAGCTCACGCATGCACCGCCAGTGTCCAAGAGGACACCGCTGCGGCCCGTGTCGATCACACGGCCGACAGGACAGACTGTTGTTCCCGGCAACCGTGTTTCGCTCGGCGAGAGGACCGAATCCGAACTCCGGCACAGTCGGACCAAAGATCGTCAGCGTCGGAGTTCCCATCGCCGACGCAAGGTGCTGTGGTGCCGAATCGTTGGTCACTATCGCCTGCGCCCGGCCAATCAGCTCCGCCGACGCAAGAAGTGGCAGAGTTCCGACTCCATTGATCACCGCGCCGGGACGCAGTGCATCGATAATCTGCGACGCCACGCCGGAATCGGCTTTCGACCCGATGATTGCGATCCTGAAGTCGTCGGCCAGTCGCTTCGCCAACTCGACATAATATGGCCAGCGTTTGGTCCCCCACGCACTACCCGGCGCGAGAGCCACGAACGGCTCCTCGATGTTGCCGCTCAGGCGCAGAAGCGAATCGACCCGGTGGCGCTCCTCGTCAGACGGGTAAAGGCGGGGGCGGATCTGGTCGCGCGTCGGAGGATCCGCGCAATCCGACATCGCAAGCGACCACAGTCTCTCGGCGTGGTGACGATCTGGTCGATAGGCGACCTGCCTCGTGTATAGCAGCCGGCCAGTTGAGCTCGCGAATCCGATTCGGTCCTTCGCGCCGGTCATCATTGCGATGAGCCCACTGCGGAACGACCCCTGAGCGAGATACGCCGCTTCGTAAGGTCGCCTGCTGCGGATCTGCTTCAGAGTTTGCCATAGACCCTGCGCCGATCCGTAAGTGTTGCGCTTGTCGTAAGGGATCACCGACCTGATGTCGGGATTGTTCGCGAGCGCGGTTGCGCCACCCGGAGTTGCGAGGACGTCGACCGGGCCGCGCTTCGCAAGCTCGGCGATGAGCGGCGTCGTAAGAATGACGTCGCCGAGAAAGCTCGTCTGAATAACGAGCGATCCTCCCACTCAGTCCACCTGCAGGACGGCGAGAAACGCTTCCTGCGGTATTTCTACTGATCCCACCTGCTTCATTCTCTTCTTCCCCGCCTTCTGCTTCTCGAGGAGCTTGCGCTTGCGTGAGATGTCGCCGCCGTAGCATTTGGCAAGCACGTCCTTGCGCAGTGGCTTGACGCTCGTGCGCGCGATCACCTTCGATCCAACCGCTGCCTGAATGGCGACTTCGAAGAGCTGTCGCGGAATCAGATCCTTCAGCTTGTCGGCGATCTTGCGTCCCCACTCGTACGACTTGTCCTCGTGGATGATCACGCTGAATGCATCCACCGGGTCGCCGTTGATCAGCATGTCGAGCCTGACGAGATCGCTGCGACGGTACTCGAGGATATCGTAGTCGAGCGATGCATAGCCACGACTCACCGTCTTCAGCTTGTCGAAGAAGTCGAGGATTATTTCCCCCAGAGGGAATTCCCAATCCAGCTCGACGCGCTGGGTGTCGAGATACGTCATGTTCCTGTAGACGCCCCGCCGCTCTGTGCCGAGGGTCATGATCGGCCCGATGTATTCCGCCGGCACCATGATGCGCGCCTTGACGTACGGCTCTTCCACGTAGGCGACAACCTGCCCCGACGGCATCAGTGAAGGGTTCTCTATGAGCTTCATCGTTCCATCGGTGAGGTAGACCTTGTACTCGACTGAGGGAACAGTCGTGACGAGCTCCAGATCGAATTCGCGGCGCAGTCGCTCCTGTACGATCTCCATGTGGAGGAGCCCGAGGAATCCGGCGCGGAAACCGAACCCGAGAGCAGTCGAAGTCTCGGGCTCGTAATTCAGCGACGCGTCGTTCAGCTTGAGCTTCTCGAGAGCATCGCGCAGCGTTTCGTACTGGGTCGTGTCGGTAGGATAGAGTCCGGCGAACACGAACGAACGTACTGCCTTATAACCAGGCAGCGCATCCACGGCATGGTTTTCGGCGTCGAAAATCGTATCGCCCGCGCGGGTCTCGCTCACGGAACGCACGCTCGCTACCACGTACCCGACTTCGCCTGGTCCCAGTTGATCTGTCGGAACCTGTCGCAGCTGGTTGTATCCGACTTCATCGACTTCGTAAACGGACTCGCTCGCGCCGAACGTGATGTGCGTTCCCTTTCTGATCACGCCATCGACCACGCGCACGCTCGGTATCGCACCGCGATACTTGTCATAGTACGAGTCGTAGATCAGGGCCCGTAGAGGAGCTTTGTCATCGCCCTCGGGGGGAGGCACCTTTCGCACGACTTCTTCGAGCAGGTCGCCGATTCCGATCCCTTCCTTTGCGCTGACAAGAAGAATCTCGCCCTCTTCGATGCCGAGGAGGTCGGCCACTTCCTTGCGACGCTTCTCCGGCTCGGCGCCGGGAAGGTCGATCTTGTTGAGAATGGGAATGATCTCCAGGCCGGCATCGACGGCCAGGAAGAGGTTGGAGAGAGTCTGGGCCTCGATCCCCTGTGACGCGTCGACCACGAGGATCGCTCCTTCGCAGGCAGCAAGCGAGCGCGAAACCTCGTAAGTGAAGTCGACGTGGCCTGGCGTGTCGATGAGGTTGAGCTCGTACTCCTGCGCGTCGCGCGCCGTGTAGGTCATGCGGACGGCGTTGAGCTTGATGGTTATCCCACGCTCGCGCTCGAGATCGAGCGTGTCCAGAACCTGAGCTTTCATCTCTCGCTTCTGCAGCATCCCGGTAGCCTCGATGAGCCTGTCGGCCAGGGTCGACTTGCCGTGATCGATGTGCGCGACGATGCAGAAGTTGCGAATGTGCTCGAGCTTCAACGGATGTCTCTGGGTTGTGCGGGGAGAGAGCGGAAGGAACCTCGAAATATAACCGTCAAAGCACCCTGTTCCGGCGCTCACAAAAAGAAAGAGGGCTGCTTTCGCAGCCCTCTCGATTGATCGATTACCACCTGCGCTTATTTGCGGTTCGGTGGAGGATTAGTGGGCGTCGCAGCTCGCGGGGGCGGAGGCGGAGGCGAAGATGTGGATGGTCTCTCGTGGACTACAGGTGCGGGTGGCGGCGGAGATTCTCTCGGAACGCGAGCCGGCGGCGGTGGTGCCTCTGTGCGTGGCTCAGGCCGGTACTCACGAACGGGCTGCGAGCCGGTCGCTGCTGGTTCCAGGCGAGGCGTTATAACACGCTCGATAGGAGGCCGCCCTTGAGGGGCCGACATCGGCTGTGAGGTGTAACCGCGCAGATTCAGGCCGGGCTCCGCATGATGCCCTCGCGGAGCCGTGATGGTCACGTCGCCCATCTGAGGAAGACCGGAGCGCGTAAGCGGAAAGATTCCCTCGGGAGCAGCTTGCGCGCTGGAGCGCGGCGGGTGGCGCGGTACGCCCTCCACCGGGAACCGACCCTTCGGGAACACAGTCGTGTCGCCGCGAGGCCTTGGTCTCCCCACCGGGAACCCCCCGGCGAAAGATCTCGGCGTGTAGATCACGATCGGGAAACCGCAAAAGTCGTAGCCAAGTCTTGCCGACTGTCCACGCTGCCGAAGGAAGGCGATCGACTGGCTGGCTTGAAAAAAGCGCCGCGCCAAGGTCGGTGCGTAGGCGTAACCGTAAAGATCGCAGGAGGAATAAGGACTGTACGCGTAGTAGCTGTTGTAGTTGCGCCCGCCCGCGAAGCGCAGGATATCCCGTCCGATCGGCTCGCCTTTGGCGCCCAGATAGTTCGCCAACGACTGCGCAGCCAGCTGCGGAGTCCGGTTTTCAATGAGCAGTCTGATCGCCGACATGTTCCAGTCGCCGCCGCTCTCGATCCGCTCGAGGTTGAACGGAGCCCGCGAAGCCAGCGCTATCACTGTGCCCCGTGAATCCAGGTATCCGTCGTTGTAGCTGCTGTAGCCGGCGTACGACGATTCGGAGTAGTATCCGCCGCCTCTTTGCTGCGCGAAGCCGGCGAAGAAGTTGGGGAGTCTGATCTCCTTGTGAGCGAGCATCCGGACCGAGATGCCTGGGAAATCGGGGTGCAGTACCTGTATCTGTCCATCGACATCCATCGAGACCGCGAAAACGTAGGCGTTCTCGGCGACTTCGATGACTGGAGTCACGTAGCTGGTGGTTTCGAGAGCGTAGGAGCCGTTCGTATCATAGATCCGGATGATCGGCGCTCGCTGCTTCGCCCGCTCCTGGGCTCCTGACGCTGAAGCGAGAGCACAAAGAAGGAAGGCCGAAGCACCCACCGCTGCCGCAAATTTCGCCGTCCGCATGTCGACCTCCCCGGGTTTGTATACAAATTTGCCGGAATGCACCGGCGGAGTCAATGCCAGAGTCGGGGCGGGAATCGGTCCTCCTCTCTAACACGCGGCGGACTCTGACGGCGCCAGCGGCTACCTGTAGCTCGGAGTCGCATTTACCTTGCGCCATGCCGCTCCCACAACTGCTCTCGATCCTCGAATCTCTGGATGAATTCCGGGAACTGCTGAGCGACCTTCCCGGGCCCGCCTCCCGCCGCGGGCTAGGTGGCCTCCATGGATCCAGCGACGCGGTGGTCGTCGCGTCGCTCTCCAGGAATCTTACGCACCGCTTCTTCGTGGTGTTGAACGACGACGTCGCCGGCGCGGAGCGCTGGCTCGCCGATCTGAGCACGCTCGTGGAGCCCGATGGCGTCGCATTCTACCCCCCGCGCGAGAGCTTCGGGGAAGCGGAGGCGCATGCGGAAGTCGCCGGCGAAAGAGTCGAGACGCTGGAGCGAATCGGACGCGGCGATCTTCGAATCGTCGTCACGACGAGCCGGGCCTTGCTCGAGCGGACCCAGCTCCCGCGGGCGCTTGCTTCCGCACGACTCGAGCTCAGAAAGGGAGACACTCGGCGCCCCGAAGAGCTGGCCGCGCATCTCGAAGCCATCGGCTTTGAGCGCGTGCCCATGGTGGAGGACGTCGCGCAGTTCAGCGTGCGCGGCGGCATCTTCGATATCTACAGCTTCGGTATGGCGGAGCCGGTGCGTCTCGAGTTCTGGGGTGACGACATCACCGAGCTCCGTCATTTCGATCTTCTCACCCAGAGGTCGACCCGCGACGCTGAAGTCGCGCTCGTCCTTCCGGTCGACGGCCAGATCAGCGTCGGTGACAGTGAGCCGGAGCGCTCGTCAATTCGCGCGCTTTTTCCGCCGGACACTCTGTTCGTGATCCCACGTGGAACTCACGTCAAGCCTGAGATGGAGCGAACCTGGTCGGAGGCACAGCACCACATCGACCTCGCCCGGCGACGCGGGGAAGACACGCCAAGCCGCGACGAGTTGTTCGAGTCTCCGGACACCGCGCTCCAGGCTCTCAGCGCATACGGAACGATCGATTTCTCGGGTGATGATGCGCGGATAGTATTCCCGTTCAGGGAGCCCGAAGAGATTCTGCGCGACATGAAGCGTCTGAAGGAGATCGTCGCCGACGGAATCCCGACGACAATCCTCTGCGACAACGCTGGTCAGGCCGAGCGTCTCGACGAGCTTCTGAACGACGACCGTATCTCGCCGGCCACTCTCGCGATCGGAGTTCTCGACGGCGGATTCGTCATTCCGCCGCGGGGCAGTGACTTCGCCGGATACCGGGTCCTCACCGACCATGAGATCTTTCGCCGCGAGCGACGCTTTCGGCGAGCGCGGCGCTACGCGACGGGCGCCGCTCTCGAGAGTCTGACCGCGCTCAAGCCTGGCGACTACGTCGTGCATCTCGAGCACGGAGTAGGGATCTACCGCGGTATGGAAACGATGTTTGTGCGCGAGAGCACGGTTGAAGTCGCCGTGATCGAATACGAGGGAGGCGACCGCCTCAACGTCCCCCTCTACCGAATCGACCAGATCGAGCGATACCGCTCCGCCGCCGACATCACTTCCGACGCGCCACCGCCTCGATTGCACGCCCTCGGCGGAAAGCGATGGGCATCCCAGCGGGACAAAACTCGCGCCGCGATTCAGGAGATGACGGTCGAGCTCCTCGATCTTTACGCTCGCCGCAAAGTCGCGACCAGACCGCCACACTTGCCGGATACAGTTTGGCAGCGTCAGCTCGAATCCTCCTTTTTATTCGAGGATACTCCCGACCAGCGCACGGCTACTACCGATGTGAAAGGCGACATGGAGCGACCTCGACCGATGGATCGCCTACTGGTCGGAGATGTGGGTTACGGCAAGACGGAAATCGCCGTACGGGCCGCGTTCAAGGCCGTGCAGTCCGGCCGGCAGGTGGTGGTGCTGGTGCCGACGACGATTCTCGCCGACCAGCACGCGCGTACGTTCGGCGAGCGGTTGGCCGATTTTCCGGTCAACGTGGAAACGCTTAGTCGATTTCAGACGCCGAAGGAGCAGGCGGCGGTGCTGGCGGGTCTCAAGGCGGGAAAGGTTGACGTCGTCATCGGCACTCATCGCCTTCTGAGCCCCGACGTCGCGTTCTCGGAGCTCGGACTGATCGTCGTTGACGAGGAGCATCGCTTCGGTGTCAAACACAAGGAACGCCTCAAGAGGCTCAGACTCGACACCGATGTGCTCACACTGACGGCCACGCCGATCCCGCGGACGCTCCATCTCTCCCTCGCCGGTCTGCGTGACATGACCTTGATGCAGACCCCTCCGCGCGATCGCTCACCGGTGCTCACGTACGTCGAGCCCTGGGACGATGGTCTGATCGACGAGGGCATCTCTCGCGAGCTCGATCGTGGCGGGCAGGTGTTCTTCGTCCACAACCGCATCGAGACGATCGATGGCATGGCCGAACACATCCGGCACGTCGTGCCGCGCGCGCGCATCGGCGTGGGCCACGGGCAGATGCGTGAGCGCGAGCTCGAAGACGTGATGCGCAGATTCGTCGACGGCGAGATCGACGTGCTCGTCTCGACCATGATCGTGGAGTCCGGGCTGGACGTACCCAACGCCAACACGATGTTCGTCAACCGTGCCGACACTTTCGGTCTGGCGCAGCTCTATCAACTACGGGGACGCGTCGGCCGCTCGCACCGCAGGGCGAGCTGCTATCTGCTGGTGCCGGACTCGATCGATGAAGATGCAAACCGGCGTCTCACCATTCTGGAACACCATACGCAGCTGGGGGCTGGTTATCAGATCGCGCTCAAGGACCTCGAGCTGCGGGGCGCCGGCAACCTTCTTGGCCCCGAGCAATCCGGGTTCGTGCACGCGGTCGGCTTCGACATGTATCTCCGCATGCTCGACGAGACAGTGAAACGCTTAATGCGGGGAGACGACGCACCCAGGCTCCAGCCATCGGAGATCTCCCTCGATGTCCCTTCCTACCTGCCGGACGAATACATCAACTCACAGGACGCCAAGCTCGACATCTACAGGCGTCTCACGCACATGACGGATGTCGCCGAGATCGAGGCCCTGAGAGAGGAAGTACGGGACCGGTTCGGAGTTCTACCGGAACCCGCGCGAACCTTCTTTGCAACTGCCCTGCTCCGAATCCTCGGCGGTGCTTCCGATGTCGAGTCCGTGCTGGTGCGCGGAAACGAGGCCCGTATTACCTTTCGCGAGCACGCGGTGCCCCGTATGAAGGGGATTTCGGCGGCGTTCCACGAGGTACAGTTCCAGGCGGAAGTGCGACGCGCGCATCCGCTCTCACTCAAGCTCACCCGTCTTGGAGGAGCTGAGATGCTCGATGGACTTGTCCGTGCCCTGACTACACTGCGTCCCACCTGACAGCTAACCCGTACGACGCAAACATGAAACGCAATATCGCTCTCGCCGCGGTAGCGGCTTTTACACTCTCGGCCTGTTCCGGGTTGAAGGATGCCCTCAACGCGCACACCGACTGGGTCGCCCGCGCCGGGAGCGCCGAGCTCTCGGTGACCAAGCTCGCAAATCTCCTCGGGAAATCGCGCGCGCCGGTCCGTAAAGACATCGCCAAGTCGATCGCTAATGTCTGGTCCGATTACCAGCTGCTCGGAATGGCCGCCGCGCACGGCGATTCGCTCAACGATCCCAAGCTGATCGACGAAGCGATGTGGCCGGCGATCGCCAACATGAAGGCGAAGAAGTGGTATGACGTCGTGTCGAAGGGCTGGGGTGTCGAAGACACCGCCGCAGCCAGGCGGCAATGGGACAGCGGCCAGGTACTCGCGGCTGACCACATCCTTCTGCTCACGCAGGGGATGAACGACGCGCAGAAGGCGGATGTGAAGAAGAAAGCCGATGCGCTTCGCGCGAAAGTGACGCCCGCCAACTTCGCGGCCACCGCCAAGCAGAACAGCCAGGATCAGCAATCAGCCCCTCAGGGAGGGTCGCTTGGAATCTTTTCGAAGGGTTCGATGGTTCCCGAATTCGAGAAAGCGCTCGTCGCACTCAAGCCGGGCGAGATTTCCCCGGTCGTTCAGACCCAGTACGGGTACCACATCATCCACCGTCCGACCTACGATCAGGTGAAGACTCAACTCCTGGCGGCGTCGAAGGGACGAAGCGTCGCTGTGGCGGAGAGCACCTACCTCGCCAAGCTCGAACAGAATGGCAAGATCGAGGTGAAGAAAGACGCGCCTACGATTGTAAGAGCAGTGGGCAACGATCCGGACGCATACCGGCGCGACAAAACGGTATTGGCCACCTCGACCGCCGGGCAATTCACGACGTCCCGCCTGGTCGGCTGGCTGGAGACGCTGCCGCCGCAAGCCCGCGTGCTCGATCAGATCAAACAGTCGCCCGATTCGCTCCTCGTACAGCTGGTTCGCAACTTCGTCAAGAACGAACTGGTGCTGAAGCAGGCCGACAGCGCCAAGATTCAAATCGATCCAGCCGAGATGGCCCAGCTGCACGCGAGCTTTACCAACGCGGTACGCACGGCGTGGGCGCAGCTCGGAGTCATGCCGACGTCGCTCACGGACAGCGCGAAGAGCGAGGGCGATCGCGAGAAGCTCGCTGCCAAACGGATCGACGTCTATTTCACGCGCATGGTGCAGGAGCAGGCAGCGTTCGTTTCCGTGCCGACTCCGCTTTCCAATATCCTGCGAGAGAAGTACAAGTATTCTTTCAATGACGCGGGGTTTGACCGTGCGGTGCAAGAGGCAGCGAAGATCCGCAGCTCGGCTGACTCGGCGCACACCGCTCAGCAGCCGCCGACCGCGGTGCCGTTGAATCCTTCACTGCCTCCGACCGCGTCATCCACTCCGCCCGGCGGCAAGAAGTGATCGAACCACGATTCGATCGCGGGGTAGGATCAGCGATGATAAAGCGATTCATCGTTGCCGGAATACTTGCGCCGATAGGGCTCGGGGCGCAGACCCCAGCCACCGTCACCCGCGCGGTGCCGCCGGCTCTGCCCATCGATCGCGTCGTCGCGATCGTAGGTGATCAGCCGCTTCTCTGGAGCGACGTGCTCACCTCTATCAATCAGCGTCGCGCCCAGGGATTGCAGCTCCCCACCGATTCCGCCGGGCAGACCGCTCTTGCGCACACGGTGCTGGGCGAGCTGGTGGACGAAGAGATGCTCGTTCAGAAAGCGAAGGAAATGAAACTCGAGGTGACGGAGGCCGAGATCATTGCCGGAGCTGACCGTCAAATCAAGCAGGTCCGGTCCCAGTTCAGCTCGGATGACGAGTATCGAAACGAGCTCAAGAAAGCAGGGCTCGGATCGCCCGATGAGTATCGCAAGTCACTCATCGAACAGTACAGGCGCCAAAATCTCCAGCAGAAGGCGTTCGCCGAGCTGAGGAAGAAGGCCAAGCCGGTCAACGTCACCGACGAAGAGGTGACGGCGGCGTTCGAGCGCAGCCGCTCCGATTTGCAGAAGCGCCCCGCGACTGTGACGTTCAGACAAATCATCGTGGCGCCTCATGCCTCACCGCCGGCGAAGGCGAAGGCCAAGGCGCACATCGACTCGCTGCTCGTAGAAATCAGGAAAGGCGGCGACTTCGAACAGATCGCCAAGCGCGAATCGATGGACCCCGGTACCAAGCAGCTCGGCGGCGATCTTGGCTGGAATCGTCGCGGCGGCGGTCTGGTTCCGGAGTTCGAAGCGATGATGTTCGCGCTGCGCCCGGGAGAGGTGAGTCCGGTAATCGAGACGGCGTTCGGTTATCACATCATCAAGGTTGATCGCGTTCAGGCGGCCGAGGTGAAAGCGAGGCACATTCTCATCGCGCCGGTGATCGACTCCGCGGA
>WNFR01003312.1_pt1 | contig 25993 bp, 25 predicted proteins | sample 5400221 | NCBI WGS metagenome assembly WNFR01 (sample SAMN13153357, study PRJNA577476) | soil metagenome | isolation source: 40 cm soil under Madrone tree | place: USA:California | collected 2016-06-14
GGCGATCGGGCTGCCCCGGCCGGCGCTCTGGCCGGCCCCCGGTGCTGAGTCACTCACCGCGCCCGAGCAGGTCGAGTCGCCGTTTGCGAAGTAGCTGCGATCGTAACTCACGTCATAAAACAGGTCGCCCGTGACGGGCGAGCCGCCGGTCACCAGCGCGAGCAGACCCGGAAATGAGTCCGAGTTCGCCGGGGTGCGGGCGTTGCTGTAGGTGATGCCGTGCCCCGCCAGCTGCTTCAGGGTCGAGTTCGGGTGGCTCTCGACGTAGCGCGCCACATCGAGCGCGTGCATGCCGTCGACGCTGATCAGCAGGACGTGCCGTATGTCCTGGTGCTCCAAGGCGAGCGCCTGCGCGGTGACGGACAGCGACACCGCGAGCGACATCGCGGCCGCGAGCCTGTTGAGTCTCATCGGGTAAGACCTCCAGCGTTGGCGGCAGTTGTAACTTCCAGGCAGATCCGTGGGCCGCGCCGGGAAGCTACCACCCGGTTGTGACAGATTCGTGGCCGACAGTTTGCAGTTCGGCTCGCGAGCCGCGGGCAGCTCTGATCCTTGTTGCGCGCGCAGGTGTCAGCACCGCCCGGCATGCGGTCTGCTTGACCGGCCGGGCAGTCGCTCCCGCGTGGAGCAGCGCGCGCTGCCCTCCCGGGGCTAGCTCACTGGAGGATGAGGTCGATCGGCAAGCCGCAAGTCTAGTTGCACCCCGTTGCCGGCTGGCGGAATCCCGCGAACGGGTTGAGGTTGCCCATCAAGGTGTAGCGGCCAACGTTGGCCGAAGCACTTTGCGTCGGTTCCGACACCATGTTTGGCGCAAGCCGCATGAACCAAGGCAGGAATACCTCGTCCTCCGGGTGGTAGTAACTGTCTGCGCTCTGCGTGCCGTTCGGGTTCGGTCCCTGTTCGAAGGCGTTCGTACCGATGGCGAATCCGATGCCAACGACGGGGTCACCTGTCTCGAGCACGCCGCTGCATCCGTACTGCGGCGCAGTCGGCGTCAGCCACGGCTCCACGGAATTGTTGACGAACGGGTCGTCGGCCCATTCGGAGATCTCGTGGCTGAGGGCGTGTATGTCCTGTAGCGCCCAGTCAGTGCCGCCGTTGGGTCGCGAGAACAGGCCCGGCTGGACCCACGATGCCCACGCGAACGTCTGTACGACGGCATTGCCGTTACTGTTTGTGCTGCCAGCGCCATAACCGGCGGCACGCGTCCCGTGATAACCAATCACACAGCAGTTCAACACCGAGTGGCCCGTATAGAGCATCACGTTGTCGGTCAGATAAAGCGCCAGGCGTGTCGGGTCGGCCTTGGTCTCGAGATTCTGGATCTGCGCTGACCACCAGCTGATGTTGACGTCCGCAAAGACAACACCGCGACCGCTCTGCAGCAGCACGCCCTGATTGTTCGGCACGTTGATGGTGACGGGCGCCAGGACGTTGGGGTGCAGAATCAAATGGTAGTTGCTTACACCGGTTTTATTGAACTGCGCCCGCATGGTCGCGTCCTGGAGTTGCAGCAGATTGCCCGCGTCCTCCTGGGAGAGGGCTCCGCCTGGTCCTCGTGGCACGTTGGACGCACCGGCGGTCGCGAACGGCGTGGAGCCATAGTCGTGCAGCGCGAACTGAGGCGATGAGAGCGTCGGAGCGAGGACGTCGCTGCCGCTGAACGTCAGTCCATCGATATTCACGATAATCGGGGTGATGTCGACTTCGATCGTGACCGAACAACCCGAGCCAGAGCATTTGTTCGGGTCGGCGCCGACCATGTTGTAGCCGTAGGTGATCGCATTGTGCGGGTCCAGCGTTGATCCCCACCAGTGTGGGATCGTGCGCGTCGTAGGCAGCACGCTGGCCCCGCCGGTCGTCGTCGTCAGCGCCTGCAGTTGCGAGTCATCGATCACTTGCGGTGGTGCGCTGAAGGCAGACTGCGTCCAGCAAATCGCCCCTGAAAAGACAACGGCACCAAGCAACGGGGCACGAACGACGTTCGATCTCATTTTTGATCTCCCCAGGTAGTGGCGGCGAAAGTTAGGCCGAATCGCTCGAATCGTCAACGAGGGTGTTTCACCCATGTCCGCGGCGAATGTCGACCCGCTGACCACGCCAAAGCCGCCGGCTTAGCTCTCGGTGCACTGCGCGGCCCAGCATCCGGTCCGCTTGACCGGTGGGCCGCGAGGCGCGAATCTCCTGCGCAGATCAAGGAGAGTGCCATGCCAGCCATGCGCGCGATGGTCGTTGCACAGCCGGGCGGTCAATTGCGCGTGGAGGAGCGCCCGGTGCCGCAGCCCGCCCGACACGAGGTTCGAATTCGCGTGCACGCCTGCGGCGTGTGTCACAGCGACTCGCTGGTCGTGACCGGCCACATGCCGGGACTCACCTATCCGCGCGTGCCGGGGCACGAGGTGATCGGCACCATCGAGGCGCTCGGCGCGGATATCGATGGCTGGCAGCTCGGTACGCGTGTCGGAGTCGGTTGGCACAGCGGCGCCTGTGGCCACTGCAGCCGCTGTCGGCACGGGAACTCCTTCGCGTGCGAGAACGTTCAGGGCGCGACCGGCATCACGCGTGACGGCGGCTATGCCACTCACATGCTGGCGCGTGCCTCAGCCCTCGCACGCCTGCCCGGGGACATGGATCCGGTCGAATCGGCGCCGTTGCTGTGCGCCGGGATCACGACCTTCAATGCGCTGCGGCACTGCGGTGCGCGTCCCGGGGACGTGGTTGCCATCCATGGTGTGGGCGGACTCGGTCATCTGGCGATTCAGTTTGCCGCGCGCCAGGGTTTCCGTACGGTGGCGGTCAATCGCGGTCGCGACAAGGAGCCGCTGGCGCGCTCGCTCGGTGCGCAGGACTACATCGACTCCGAGCGCAGCGACCCGGCGGCGGCACTGCAGGCGCTCGGCGGCGCCACGGCCATCATCGCCACGGTCACGAGCGCCGAGGCCATGCAGGCGATCGTCGGGGGACTGGGTGTGAATGGGACGCTGATGGTCATTGGCGCGGTCGGCGCCCTCACCGTCAACTCACTCGAGCTGCTCGGCAAGCGCGCAGCCGTGAAGGGCTGGTACTCGGGAACCGCAGTGGACTCGGAGGACACGCTGCGTTTCAGCCAGCTCAACCGTGTGGTCTCGACGAACGAGATCTATCCCCTCGAGCAGGCCCAGGCGGCGTACGAGCGCATGATGAGCGGCAAGGCACGCTTTCGCGTGCTGCTCAAGGTCGGGGAATAGGTCAGCGCCAGCCGGCGCAGTGGCCTTCCGGTTTCATGTCCTGCGGAGCACCCAGCTCCCCGGGCGCGGGGTAGCGTCGATTGAACGTGAACGCCTGCGGCGTCGGTCCGTGCCGGCGCAGGTGATCGAGCCGCTCGAGCGCCTCGCGCACGCTCGGAACCTCACCGGCGGGAACCCACCACAGAACCTGGTACGCCTCGGTGGGCTTCTCGAACCACTGGCGACGCCGCGCCATCACGGCGGTGTGGGCCGAGCGATAGACGAAATCAAACAGCGACTCGATCGTCGCCCACACCGACATGTTCACCAGAAAACTCGGATCTTCGGAGACTTGGATATCGGTGGCGTTACCGCTGTCGGATTGCAGTCGCCAGATGAAGCCCGGCGTCGCTTCCGCGCGGGCGTTGATCTCATCCAGCGCGGCCATGAATTCGGCCAGTTGTGGACTGTCCGTCGGCGCGAGGATGCGGCCGACGTTGAGTTGGGCGATGTGCCATCCACTCATGTGTTGCCTCGCTGCGGGTGCGTGTCGCTTTGCGAAAATAACACTGATTGTGCCGGCGGGCACCGTTCCCGCAGCCTGTGACCGTTCCGTGACATTCGCCCCGGGTCCCGGCGGGTAAGCTCCCGCAATGCACCAGATCGGTGTGGTCGGCCTGTCCTATCGCCACGCGGGCGTCGACCAGGTAGCCCGCTTTGCCGTGCCGAGGACGGAAGTCCCGGCGCGGCTGCCGGCACTGCGCACGCTGCTCAAGGCGGCGGAGATTCTCTACGTCGGCACGTGCAATCGCGTCGAAGTCGTGTACGCCACCGATGACGGTACGGCGGCCGGGGATTCCCGCCAGGACGTGTTCCGCATTCTGACCGGCCGCGACCCGCAGCCCGGGGAGGCCACTCGCATCCTGCGCGCCTGGACCGGTGAGGCGGCGGTCGAGCACCTGTTGCTGCTCGCCTGCGGACTGGATTCCGCGCAGCTCGGCGAGCACGAGATCGCGGCCCAGCTGCGCGGCGCGTGGGAGGATTCGCGCGCCGCACGCACCTGCGGACCGGTCCTCGACCGCCTCATGGGTGAGGCACTGGGAATGGCGCGGCGCGTGCGCCGCCTGAGCGCCGGGGTGCGCTCACCCTCGCTCGGGGATCTGGCGGCCGACCGCGTGCTGCAGCACCTCGGCGGCCGTCCCGGGCGCGTGGCGTTGCTGGGCGTGTCGCCGATGACGCGCCGTTGTGCCGCCGTCCTGAACGAGGTGAGGGTTCCGCTGCTCATCGTCAATCGCACCCTGCAGGCGGCGCAGGAGCTCGCCCTCACCGTGTCCGGGGAGGCGTTGGCACTGGATCGGTTCCGCGCGCAGCCCCCGGTGCTGAGCGCGCTGGTGCTGGCAGCCGGCGGGGGCGAGCCGGTGCTCGATGAGCAGGTGCTCGGGCGGTTGCGCACCGCCGCGGCCCCCGCACCCCTGATCATCGATTTCGGCGTGCCTCCCAACGTCGATCCCGCGGCCGCGCAGCGCGCGGGAGTGGCGCGCGTCGGCATGAACGATCTCATCGAGGCGGCGCAGGGGCGGCGGCTCGCCGAGCTGGTGCGCCTGGCGCCGGTGCGCGCCGCGATCGACGAGCGCCTGACGCGGCTGCGCTCCGAGCTGGCGACGCGCGCCATCGGCCCGCGCCTTGCGGACCTGCGCGGCGCCTTCGAGCAGATCGCCGCCGAGGAAGTGGCGCGTGCGCTCAGGCAGGAGTTGCGTACACTGGACGACCAGCAACGCGGGCAGCTCGAGCGGCTCGCGTCCACGGTGGCGCACCGGCTGGCGCATCTGCCGCTCGCGGGGCTGCGTGCCGCCGCGGTGCATGGCCCGGATGCGGTGGAGGCATTCTTCGAAGCGGCCCGGACGGGCCGTGCGCGCACATGAGCAACCTGCGGCCCAACACCCTGCACGAGTCGCGCCATCCGCGCTCCGCCGAGCTGTACCAGCGCGCCTGCCGCGTGATTCCCGGAGGCGTCAATTCACCGGTGCGCGCCTTCCGTGCCGTCGGCGGCACGCCGCTGTTCATCGCGCGCGGCGCAGGCGCGCAGGTGTTCGACGCCGATGGCCGCGCTTACCTCGACCTGGTCGGCTCCTGGGGTCCCCTGATCGCCGGGCACGCCCACCCCGCGGTGCTCGCGGCCGTGACCGAGGCGCTCTCGCACGGCATGACCTTCGGGGCGCCGTGCGCCGCGGAAGTGGAGCTCGCCGAGCAGGTCGTGGCCTGGTACCCCCCCGCCGAGCAGGTGCGCTTCGTGTCCTCGGGGACCGAGGCGGTCATGAGCGCCATCCGCGTGGCGCGCGCGTTCACCGGACGGGACCTCATCGTCAAGTTCGCCGGCTGCTATCACGGTCACGCGGATCACCTGCTGGTCGCCGCCGGCTCCGGACTCGCCACGTTCGGCCGCCCCTCCTCGGCGGGCGTGCCGGAAGGCTTCACGGCCTGCACGCGCGTGCTGCCGCTCGATGACGAAGCGGCGCTGCAGGAGTTGTTTCAGCGCGAGGGTGCGCACATCGCGGCCCTCATCATCGAGCCGCTGCCGGCCAATCACGGCCTGCTGCCGCAGCGGCGTGAATTCCTCACCCGCCTGCGCGAACTCACGAGCGCGCACGGCGCGCTGCTCATTTTCGATGAGGTGATTTCCGGTTTCCGCCTGGCGCGCGGCGGCGCCGCGCAGCTCTTCGGCATCGCCCCGGATCTGGCGACCTTCGGCAAGGTGATCGGCGGCGGCATGCCGGTCGGGGCCTTCGGCGGCGCGCGCCGCATCATGGCGCGGCTCGCCCCCGATGGCGACACCTATCAGGCCGGCACGCTGTCGGGCAACCCCGTGGCGATGGCGGCGGGACTTGCGACGCTGCAGCTGCTGCAGCGCGAGTCGGGATGGGAGCGCCTGGAGGCGCTCGGCGCGGAGCTCGAGCGGGTGCTCAGACCGGTGCTGGCGCAGGCGAGCTTTCCCGTGCACCTGGTGCGCGTCGGCTCGCTCTTCTGGATGTCGCTGCACGAGGCCGGCGCGCCGCGCACGGCTGCCGCGTTGTCGGCACGCGAGACGGCGCGTTTTGCCGCGTTGTTTCACGCCATGCTCGAGCGCGGCATCTACCTGCCACCGTCCGCCTACGAGGCCTGCTTCCTGTCACTCGCGCACGGCAGTGCCGATCTCACGCGTTTCGCGCAGGCGCTGCGCGAGGCACTGGCGGGGATCGAATGAAGGCGACGCGCGTCTTCCAGCTGACGGTGCTCGTCCTGGTGGTGGTGTCCGCCGTGCAGGTGGGCTGGTGGCTCCTCGACCGGCACGCCCAGACCCACGAGAAAGTGCGTGCCGCCCGCGCCGCATACGCCGAGCAGACCTCCGCCGCGCAGGCGCTGCTCGATGCCGGCACCAGCCCGCAGCGCGTGCAGCAGCTGCTGCCACAGATCATCGTCGCCGACGGGCACCCGACGCTCGCGCCGCAGGTCGATGAGGCGCTGCGTACCGAAGAGCGCCACCGCGACAATCAATACGCCTGGGAAGGCTCGTTCTTCCTGCTCGCGCTCGGAGCCTGCATCGCGGTGATCGCGCGCGCGCTGCGCGTCGAGGCGCGGGTGCTGGAGGAGCAGGAGAACTTTCTCGCGCTCGTGTCTCACCAGTTCAAGACCCCGCTCGCGAGTCTGCAGCTGTCGCTCGAGACCATGGCGCTGCGCACGCTGTCAGCGGAGCAGTCACGCACTCTCATCGATCGCATGCTGGCGGATCTCGCGCGCATGGAGGCGATGGTCACGCAGATCCTCGAGAGCGCGCGCCTGGAGCGCGGCCGGGTCGAGTTCAAGTCCGAGCCGCTGGAGCTGGGCGCGGCGGTCGCGCGCGTGGTGACGCACCTGGAGGAGCGCGCACGCCAGGAGCGCATCCGGATCTCCTGCGACATCGAGCCGGGTCTGTACGTCGCGAGTGATCCGTTGGCGCTCGATGTCGTGGTGCGCAACATCCTGGAGAACGCGCTCGCCGCGGTGACGCCCCTCGGCGGCGGCAGCATCGCGCTCAGCGCGCGCGCGCTCAACGCCGAAGTGGAGCTGTCGGTGCGCGACAGCGGCGTGGGCTTTCGGCCCGCGGACGGCGCGCGGCTGTTCGAGCGATTCACGCGCCTGCATCCGCGTGGCGGGGGCGGGCATTACGGTACGGGTCTGGGACTGTTCATCGTGCATCGCCTGATGCACCTCGGGCAGGGGCGCGTGAGCGCGCACAGCGAGGGTGTGGGCCAGGGCGCGAAATTCGTGCTCACCTGGCCGGCGGCGCAGGGGCAGCGCTCATGAGCGCCACGCCCTCTGGGACGCGCGTGCTGGTGGTGGAGGATGATCCGCACCTCGCCGCCGGCGTCATGGAGAACCTGCGCGCCGAAGGCTACGAAGTGAACACCGCGGGCGATGGCGAGCAGGCGCTCGCGTGGCTGCGCGATCAGGGCTGCGCGCTCATCGTGCTCGATGTGATGTTGCCGGGGATCGACGGCTTCGGCGTGTGCCGCACGCTGCGCGAGCAGGGCAACAACACCCCGGTGCTGTTTCTCACCGCGCGCGGCGACCCCGTGGATCGCGTCCGGGGGCTGGAGTCCGGCGGGGATGACTACCTCGCCAAGCCGTTCCATCTGCAGGAGTTCCTGCTGCGGGTGCGCGCGATTCTGCGGCGCTGGGACTGGTATCGCAGCGCCTCCGCCACCGCGGCCACCGCGGTGCTGCGCTTCGGCGGCAACGAGGTCGACTTCCGCGCGTTCCGCGCCCGCGCCTGGAACGGCGAGGGGCAGGAGCTCACCGAGAAGGAGGCGATGATCCTCAAGGTGCTCGCCGAGCACGCCGGCGAGATCGTCTCGCGCGAGGATCTGCTCGAGCGCGTCTGGGGCTACGACGTGTTCCCCTCGACCCGCACCGTGGACAACTTCATCCTGCGGCTGCGCAAGCGCTTCGAGAAAGACCCCGCCCGCCCGCGCCACTTCCTCACCGTGTGGGGCGTCGGTTACCGCTTCCTCAGCGAGGGCGAGCCGTGAGCGCGCGGCAGCCGCTGCGCATCGGCACGCGCGCCTCGGCGCTCGCGCTGTGGCAGGCGCGGCACGTCGAGAGCCTGGTGCGCGCGCAGCCTGACGCACCGCCGGTGGAGCTGGTGCACATCAAGACCGAAGGGGATGTGCAGAGCGATGTGCCGCTGTGGCAGGTGCCGGGCAAGGCGTTCTTCACCAAGGAGATCGACCGCGCGCTGCTCGCCGGCACGGTGGATGTCGCGGTGCACAGTCTGAAAGACCTGGCCACGCAGATCGAGCCGGGGCTCGAGCTTGCCGCAACGCTGCCGCGCGAGGATCCGCGCGATGCGCTCATCAGTCGCAGTGGCGCGACACTCGCGGCACTGCCGCCAGGTGCGCGTATCGGCACCAGCAGCCTGCGGCGCCGCGCCTTCCTGGCACGCGCCCGTCCGGATGCAGTGTTGGTCGAGCTGCGCGGCAACGTGCCGACGCGTGTCGAGCGGGTGAAGAAGGGTGACTACGATGCGATCATTCTCGCCGCCGCGGGACTGAAGCGCCTCGGCCTGGCGGAGCACATCAGCGAGTACCTCGGCGTCGGCACCTGGCCGCCGGCCGTGGCGCAGGGAGTGATCGGCATCTGCGCACGCGCCGATGATGCGGCCACGCTGCGCTGGCTGACCCCGCTCGATGACCGCGCGGCGCGCCTGGCGGTGAGCGCCGAGCGCGCTCTGCTGCGAGTGCTCGAAGGCGGCTGCCAGGTGCCGCTCGGTGCGCTCGCCACCCTTGATGAAGAACAGCTGAGTCTGCGGTTCAAGATCTGTGCGCTGGACGGCTCCGGGGGCATGAACGGAGGCACCAGCCTCGGCGGCCAGGAGCGCGGGCGGCGCAGACTTACGGTGCAGGACGCGATCGGGCTCGGTGAGCGGGTGGCGCGGGACCTGCTGGCGCGCGGTGCCGGGGAGCTCATCGCAAGCGTGCGCGCGGCGGGCGCGGTGGACGAGCCATGAACGCCGTCCTCGACTCAAAGCCGGTCGTGGTCACGCGCGCTGAATCGAGCGACGGCCCCTTGAGCCGCGAGCTGCGCAGCCTCGGATTACGTGCGCTCGTGTGGCCGGCGGTGAGCGTCACGAGCGCGGACCTGGGGCCCCTCACCGCCGCACTGGAAGCGGTCAGCTCCTTCGCCTGGATCGCGTTTGCCAGCCGTCATGCGGTCGCCGCGGTGCTCGCGCGGCTGCCCGCCGCGCCCCCGGGCGTGCGCATCGCGGCCGTGGGCCAGGCGACCGCGCAGGTGCTGCGCCAGCGCGGCTGGCCGGTGGACCTGGTGCCGGAGGAGGCGAGTGCGGCGGCGCTCATCGAGGCCTTCGCCGCGCGCTGGTCGGCGGGCGACGCCGGCGTGAAGATTCTGTATCCGGCGAGCTCGCGCGCCCTGCCGACGCTTGCCGCCGGGCTCAGGCAGCTCGGAGCGCAGGTCACGCAGGTCGAGGCCTACCGCACCGAAGCCGCGGCGCTCGATGTCGCGGAGTGTCGCGCCTGGATCGCGCGCGGCGGCGTGGGCGCGGTGACCTTTGCCAGTCCCTCCGCCGTGACCGAGCTCGCGCGCGCCCTGGGCGAGGAGGACTTCCAGCGGCTGCTCACCGGCGCCGCGGCGGTGGCCATCGGGCGCACCACCGCCCGCGAGCTGGCCGCGCGCGGTCACACCGCGGTGGTTGCGGAGTCCGCGACCCTGCAGGGACTGGCGCGCACGACCCATCGCCTGTTGCAAACGAGAGCCTGAAGACCATGGGATTTCCTCACCAAAGACCGCGCCGCACCCGCCAGTCGGATGTCTGGCGGCGCATGGTGCGCGAGACTCGCCTGACGCCCGATGCGTTCATTTATCCGCTGTTCGTCGTGCCCGGGCGCGCCGTGCGCCACGCGGTCGAGAGCATGCCCGGGATCTTTCAGCTCTCGGTGGACGAGGTGGTGAAGGACGCGAAGGCGGCCGCCGCGGCGGGTGTGCCCGCGGTGCTGCTGTTCGCCGCGCCCGCTCACAAGGACGCCCGGGCCACGAGCGCCACCGATCCCAAGGGGCTCGCCGCGCAGGCGATCGGTGCGATCAAGGAAGCCTGCCCGCAACTGCTGGTGTGGGCGGACGTGTGCCTGTGCGGCGCCACCGATCACGGGCACTGCGGCCACGTACTGGCGAACGGCGCCATCGACAACGATTCCTCCATTCAAACCCTGGGCGAAGTGGCGTTGAACTATGCCCGCGCCGGGGCCGATGCGGTGGCGCCCTCCGACATGATGGACGGACGCGTCGCGGCGATCCGCGCGCGCCTCGATGAGGCGGGCCACGCCACCACACCGATCGTCGCCTACGCGGCCAAGTTCGCATCCTCTTTCTACGGCCCGTTCCGGGAGGCCGCGGAGTCGGCGCCCGCCTTCGGCGATCGCCGCTCCTACCAGATGGATCCGGCCAATGCGCGCGAGGCCCTGCGCGAGGTGCTGCTGGATGTCGAGGAAGGCGCGGACCTGGTCATGGTCAAGCCCGCCGGACCCTATCTGGATGTCATCCGCCAGGTGCGCGACGCGGTGCAGGTGCCGGTGGTCGCGTACCAGGTGTCCGGGGAGTTCAGTCTCATCAAGGCCGCCGCCGCGCGCGGCTGGATCGATGAGCGCGCCGCGGTGCTCGAGACGCTCACCGGGATCCGCCGCGCGGGGGCGGATCTGATCATCAGCTACTTCGCACCCGAGGTGGTGCAGTGGCTGCGGGCGTGAGCGTACCGGGGACGCGCGCCGAGACGCCGGCGTTTCTCGCCGCCTGCCGGCGGCAGCCGGTCCCGTACCGGCCCGTCTGGATCATGCGCCAGGCCGGACGCTATCTGCCCGAGTACCGCGCGCTGCGCGCCAAGGTCAACTTCGAGGCGCTCACGCGCACGCCCGACCTCGCCGCGGAAGTGACGCTCCAGCCCCTGCGGCGCTTCGAGCTCGATGCCGCCATACTCTTCAGCGACATCATGACGCCGCTTCAGGGCATGGGCGTGGATCTCACCTTCGAGCCGGGGCCGGTGGTGCGCGAACCCATCCGCACCGACGCCCAGATCGAGGCCCTCCCCCCGCTCGTGGCGCAGCGTGACGTGCCGTTCGTGCTGGAGACCATCCGGCTGGTGCGCGCCAACATGCCGCGCCTCGCGCCCCTCATCGGCTTCGCCGGCGCGCCGTTCACGCTCCTGTGCTACCTCGTGTGCGGCCGGCCCTCCAAGGAGTTCGCGGCGGCGCGCACCTTCCTGTACGCGCAGCCCCACGCCGCGCAGCGCCTGCTCGAGCGGCTCGCGGACGCCATGGCGGAATATCTCGCGGCGCAGGCGCGCGCCGGGGCCCAGGCGCTGATGCTGTTCGAGTCCTGGGCGGGGCTGCTCGCCCCGAAGGAGTTCCAGCAGTTTGCCTTGCCGGCCGTGCGGCGCACGGCCGCTGCGCTGCGCCGCACAGGCGTACCCCTCATCTACTACGTGAACCAGGGGTCGGCCCTCATGCCGGCGGTGGCGCAGCTCGATGTGGACGTGGTGGGCGTCGATTGGCGCTCGGGTCTGTCGGAGGTGCGCCGGGTCCTCGGGCCCGGCAAGGCGGTGCAGGGGAATCTGGATCCGGCGGCGCTGTTTGCCCCAGCCGCCGAGTTGCGCCGGCACGTGGATGCGGTGCTCGATGAGGCGGGCAGCGCGCCCGGACACATTTTCAACCTCGGGCACGGCATCTGGCCCGACACCGACCCCGATGCGGTGGCGCGGCTGGTGGATTACGTGCATGAGCGGCGCTAGCGATCTCGCCGCCCCCGCCACGCAGTACTTCCGTGACCTGCAGGCGCGGCTGTGTGCCGCGTTCGAGGCGTTCGAGCCGGTGAGCCGTTTCGAGCCGCGCAGCTGGACCAAGCCCGAGGGTCACCGGCTGGGCGGCGGCGGGGAGTCGCGCCTGATGCGCGGGGAAGTGTTCGAGAAGGTAGGTGTCAACGTCAGCCACGTCTGGGGCGTGCTGCTGCCGGCAGCGCACGGCCAGGTGGCCGGGGCGCAGGAGTCCGAGGGGCGCTTCGTCGCCTGCGGCCTCTCACTGGTCGCGCACATGTGGAATCCCTACGTGCCCGCCGTGCACCTGAACCTGCGTTATCTGTCCACCAGCCGCGCCTGGTTCGGCGGCGGCTCGGACCTCACGCCGACCTTTCCGTTCACCGAAGACACCGAGGCGTTTCATGCCGCGCTGCGACGCGCCTGCGACAGCTATCGGCCGGACGCGTACCGGGAGTTCAAGGCGTGGTGCGACGAGTACTTCTATCTGCCGCACCGCCAGGAGCCGCGCGGCGTGGGCGGGATCTTCTTCGACGATCTCGCGAGTCAAGATCCGCAGGCCGACTTTGCGTTCGTGCGCTCGGTGGGGGAGGCCCTGCTTCAGGTCTTTCCGCTCATCGTCGCGCGCCGCAAGGACACCCCCTTCGATGAGGCGGCGCGTGAGCGGCTGCTGGTGAAGCGCGGGCGCTACGTGGAGTTCAACCTGGTCTACGACCGCGGCACCAAGTTCGGCTTCAGCACCGACGCGGACCCGGACGCTTATCTGATGAGCTTGCCGCCGCTCGTGAGATGGTAATCCGGCGCGCGCTGGGAGCGGGGCCGCAGGTCGGGGAAGGTCAGCCAGCTCACCGGGCTCGCCCAGAACAGAGCTTCCGGGTGGGCCGTGGCGGTGCGCCAGTGCTCGCCGAGGACTGCCGCGATCGACTCGAGCGTTTCGCCCGAGGGCTGCCAAAGGCGCTTCAAGTGCTTGTGAGCACCCACAGTCTCCTCCTTCCCTCCATTGCGTCTACCTGAAGTAGAGTGTTCCGGTGGCGCCCGAGTTCCAGTAAAAAGTGTTGCCGATCAGCGACTTCTGCGATTTAAACGGGTGGGGCGGGCTCCGTCTCTAAAGAACAGATGACACAGGCGCAGGCCGATGACACGCGGGTCGACTGGGAGGCGGCGCTGGTGCAGCGCGCGTGCACCGGGGATTCGCGCGCCTTTGAGCGGCTGTATCGCGAGCACGCCGCGAGGGTATACGGCCTGTGCCTGCGGATGACGCGGGATGTGCAACTGGCGGAGGACTGTACGCAGGAGACCTTCATCAACGCGTGGCGGGCGCTGCCGAGGTTCGAGACGCGCAGCTCGCTGTCGACCTGGCTGCACCGCATCGCGGTCAACGTGAGTCTTGCGAAGCGCCGCAAGGCATCGCCGGTCGGGCCGAGCCTCGATGACGAGGAGGGCACGGGCGATGCACTCGAGTGGACACTCGAGACGCCGGTGGAGGTGCGGGAGATCGAGGCCGCGATCGACGCGTTGCCCGACGGCGCGCGCGATGCGCTGGTGCTGCACGCGTTGTATGGTTACTCGCACGGTGAGGCGGCCCAGATGCTGGGTGTGGCGGAGGGCACGTGCAAGGCCCAGTTGCACCGGGCGCGCAAACTGTTGCGCGAGAGATTGAATGTGGAGGTGGGCTGACATGAGCGGTGCTGACGAACGCAAGGTGGGGTCGCTCCGCGAGCTGTCGCCGGCGATCGAGCCGGCGCGCGACCTGTGGCCGCAGATCGAGGCGCGGATCAACGCCGAGCGCAGCACCGCAGCGCCGCCGCGCCCCGCGCGAGCGCGCGCCGTGCCACCGCGGTGGCTCGCGGCCGCGGCCGTGTTGGCGAGCGTCGCGGTGGGCGTGTGGATCGGCAGGAGTCTGCTGCCGGCGTCCCGTCCGGGCGCTCAGTCCCCGATCAGCGCCTCGCGCACGAGCTTTGCCGATGCGCCGACGGCGCTCGATGTGGCGTACGTATCCGACCCGCGCTACCAGCGCGATCGGGCCGCGCTCATGAAGACGCTGCAGGCGCGGCTCGCGGCGCTGCCGCCGCCGGCGCGCGCCAAGGTCATCGCGAGTCTGGCGGCCATTCAGGGTGCCAAGCAGGATCTGCAGAACGCGCTGGGCAAGGACCCGGGCAATGCGCTGCTGCAGGAGCTGCTGGTCAACACTTACCAGGATGAGATGCGCGTCCTCACGGACGTCCAAGCCAGCGACCCTGGCAGGGGGATCTGAACATGGGCTTTTCCAGGCTGGCGGCCGCGATCACCGTGCTGTTTGCGAGCGCGGCCGCCTGCGCCTCGGGCGACAGGACCTTCGAGCGCCAGGTGCCGGCGGAGGCTCACGGCGTGGTGGACATTTCCAACGTCAGCGGCACGGTCGTGGTGACCGGCTGGGACCGCCCGGAAGTGAGCGTGCGCGCCGCGCTGGACGAGGGGGTGGAGCGCGTGGACGTGAGCACCGATCACGGCCGCACCACCGTCAAGGTCGTGCTGCCGCATCACGGGCACGGCGGGGACGCCGACCTGCACGTGCAGGTGCCCAAGGACAGCGAACTCGCCGTCTCGGCGGTGAGTGCCGATGTGGCTACGGCCGGCGTGACGGGCGTGCAGCGCCTCAATACCGTGAGCGGCGACATCACGGCGGAGCTGGGCGGCTCGGACCTGGAGCTCAAGAGCGTGAGCGGCAATGTCAAGCTCAAGGGTCATGGCCAGCCGGCGCGGCTGCACGTGAGCACCGTGAGCGGGGATGTGCACCTCGAGCACGGGGCCGGGGACCTGGAGGCCGGAACGGTGAGCGGGACTCTGGTCGTGTCGCTCGACAGCGCGCGCTCGGTGCGCGCGCGCAGCACCTCGGGCGATGTGCACTTCGAGGGCAAGCTCGCACGCGGCGCGGACTTCGACGCCACCTCCGTGAGCGGCGACCTCAACGTGCGCGCCAGTGCGGAGAGTGGCTACGCCTACGAAATCTCGACCTTCAGCGGCGACATTTCCAACTGCTTCGACGCGACCCCGAGCGAGCGCGGCCACATGCCAGGTCGCACGCTGCAGGGCACGCGCGGGGATGGCGCCGGGCACATGCACCTGAAAACCATGAGCGGGGACGTGCAGCTGTGCGACCGCAAATGAGCTTCGAGCGCGAGTGAGCCGCACGCGCCGCACCTGACGCAGGGCCGCCCGGGGCGCGCGATGAGTGCCCCGCAATGCCGCTAGAATAGGCGGGTGTCCGTCACCGCCGAAGCCGTCGCCCCCGCGCTGCTTGAGTGGCACGCCCGCGACGGGCGCCATCACCTTCCCTGGCAGCAGGACCGCACGCCGTACCGCGTGTGGGTGTCCGAGATCATGCTGCAGCAGACCCAGGTGAGGACGGTGGTTGCCTACTACGAGCGCTTCATGGCGCGCTTCCCGGATGTGCGCTCCCTCGCCGATGCGCCGGTGGATGAGGTGCTGCATCTGTGGTCGGGGCTCGGTTATTACGCGCGGGCGCGCAACCTGCATCGCGCGGCGGTGCGTATCCGCGATGACTACGGCGGGGAGTTTCCCGTGCAGTTCGCGCAGCTTGCAGCCCTTCCGGGCATCGGGCGCTCGACCGCGGGCGCGATTCTTGCGCTTGCCCTCGGCGCGCGCTTCCCGATTCTCGATGGCAACGCGCGGCGTGTGCTGGCGCGCTATTTCGGCGTGCCGGGAAACTCCTCCGAGCGCGGCGTGGCGCAGCGGCTGTGGGAGCTGTCGGAGCGCTGCACCCCGCACGCGCAGGTCGATGCGTACACGCAGGCGATCATGGATCTCGGTGCCACGGTGTGCGTGCGGCGCAAACCCCTGTGCACTCACTGCCCGCTGTCGCTGAAGTGCTTCGCCCGGCGCACCGGCCGGCAGCACGAGCTGCCGGCCCCGCGGGTGAGCCGCGCGCGGCGCCAGCGGCGCGTCTTCATGGTGGTGGCGCTGCAGGATGACGGCAGCGTGCTGCTGGAACGCCGGCCCGAGAGCGGCGTGTGGGGAGGGCTGTGGTGCCTGCCGGAGTTTGCCACCGCCACCGCGGCCGGCGCGTTCCTGCGCACGGCGCTACGCGCGGCGGCGATCAAGCCGCAACCCTTGAGCGACATCCAGCACGCGTTCACCCACTTCGATCTGGCGATCACCCCGCTCCTGGTGCGCTGTGCGGGCGCTTGGGCCGTCAGGGAGGAGGGGGCGCAGCTAAGCCTCTGGTATAACATCCGCGAGCCGGCCCGCATCGGCCTGCCCGCTCCCATCACGACATTGCTGTCGAGCCTGGCGAGCGAGTCGCTGTTCGATGCCCGCAGCGCCTAGAAGGGCGAGGAGGTTTGGGTGTCACGCATGGTGCAGTGTGTTCTATTGAAGCGCGAGGCCCCGGGGCTCGAGCGGGTGCCGTATCCGGGTGAGCTCGGCCGGCGCATCTACGAGAGCGTTTCCAAAGAGGGCTGGGCGCGCTGGCTGGCGCACCAGACCATGCTCATCAACGAGTATCGCCTGTCGCCGATCGAGCCCAAGGCGCGCAAGTTCCTGGAGGCGGAGATGGAGAAATTCTTCTTCGGGCCCGGGTCGCAGGCGCCGGAGGGCTATCAGCCACCCAAAGCCGGGAGTTAGCCCCGCCATGTTGATCCGCGGCAAGTGCCACTGCGGCAACATCGCCTTCTAGCACGGCGGCGTGTGGACCTCCAACCCGGGCGGCGCTCTCAAGGTGCGGGTTGAGGATCCGTCCCGGATCTGCCGCTACGCATTTGGTACGCGTACGGCGGATTTTCACGTCTGCACCCGCTGCGGCATCGTGCCGGTGGTCACGAGCAGAATCGACGGCCGGCTCTACGCCGTGGTCAGCGTCAACGCGCTCGAGGGTGTGGAGGCATCGCTCGTGCGCCGTGAGTCGGCGAGCTTCGATGGTGAGGGCGAAGACTCGCGCCTCGCGCGCCGCAAACGCAACTGGATCGCCGACGTGGAATTCATCGAGGCCTGATGCGCGGCGCGGTGCGCCGCGGGCCGCGCGGCCTACAGGTGGATCAGGCCGCGCTTGTGCGCCACCGCGACCGCTTCGGTGCGGCTGATGGCGTCGAGCTTGGTGAGGATGGCCTTCACGTGCGTCTTGGCGGTGCCCTCGGTGATGGACAGCCGCCGCGCAATGTCCTTGTTGCTGCGGCCCTGAGCGACCAGCTGCAGCACGTCGAGCTCGCGCTGGGTGAGGCTCGGCTTCGCCATGCGCTGCAGCGCCTTGGCGGCCACGGCGGATGAGGTGTAGGGACGGTCCTCGCTCACCGCGCGGATGGCGGAGAGGATCTCCTGCCTGGGGGCGTCCTTCAGGAGGTACCCTTTCGCGCCCTGGGAGAGGCACTGAAAAATATCCTCATCGCCGTCGTAGGTGGTCATGATGAGGATGCAGGCCTTGGGATGCAGCTCGAGCACCCGCTGTACCACCGACACCCCGTCACGCTTGGGCATGCGAAGATCGAGCACCATGACGTCCGGCCGATGCTGCTCGTAGAGCGTGATGGCCTCTTCGCCATCGCTGGCTTCCGCGACCACTTCCATGTCGGCCTGCTGATTCACCATGGCCGCCAGGCCGTCGCGCACTACCGGATGATCATCGGCGAGGATTACGCGGATCTTGGTCTTCACGACCGCGGCCACTAGGAGGCTCGCTTCTCGATGCGCACGCTCACGCGTGTGCCGGCCCCGGGCTGGCTGTCGATATGCCACTCCCCGCCGATCGCGCCGGCGCGCTGTCGCATGCTGGAGAGGCCAAAGCCCTCGCCCGCGTACACATCGGGCCGCTCGTCCATGCCGACGCCGTCGTCCGCGACCGCGAGCTCCCAGTGCGCGGGCTCATCGGTCATGGTGATGCGCACGATGTGCGGGTGGGCGTGCCGCACCGCGTTGCTCACGGCCTCCTGCGCGATGCGCAGCAGCTCGTGCTCGTGTTCCGGGCGCAGGCCGGTCGCGATGCCGCCGCCCTCAAAGGTGCAGGTGACGCGGCCGGGCACCGTGGAGCGATCGGCGAGCTGGCGCAGCGCGATCTCCAGTCCCGGCCGCCGGGTCTGATCCAGGCGCAGCGCCATCACCGAGCGGCGCGCTTCCGCGAGCCCGTCGCGCGCCAGCTCCCGGATGCGCGATAAGGTCACGGCGAGCTCCGAGCCGCGCTTCTTGCAGGAGGGGAACTCCTCCACCGCGCCCAGCTGCATCAGGATGCCGGTGAAGGACTGCGCCAGCCCGTCGTGAATCTCCTGGCCGATGCGCGTCCGCTCCATGAGCACCGCGGCTTCCTTGGCCGAGTAGGCGAGGCGCGTCAGCTGCACGGCGAGTGTCGCCTGCTGCGCCAGCGCCACCAAGAGTTCGCTCTTCTGCACATCCTCGGCGTTGCGCCTGAAAGTCAGCACCAGAAAGCCGACGCTGCGCGGACCGAATACCAGCGGATAGACCACGGTGCCGACCGCGCCCTCACTGCGATGATAGGCGAGCACGCCCGGCCAGGCGTCCGTGTCCTCGCGGGCGATATCGAGATACATGGGCTCGCGCAGCTCCGCGAACCGTGCGGTGAAGCTCGAGCCGTTCACCGGGACGCTGGCCGCGAACGGCGGCTCCCCGAGCTGCCCGTCGCGTACGTGCGCGACGATGCGCCACTGCTGCAGCGAGTCCTTCAGCACGATCACGGCACCCGAGACCGCATCGAACTGGCGCGTCGCCTCGAGCAACATGTGGCCCATGAAGCTGAGCAGGTCGGTCTGACCGGCGAGGCGTTCGAGGTTGGCACGGATCACGGCGTTCGCGTTGGCGAGTCCGGCGACACGCTCCTCGGCGGCGCGCTCGCGCTCGCGGCGCACGTCATCGACGAGGCGCTCGCGGTGCAGCGCGGCACCGATCACACCGGCGGCAGTCTCGAGCGCCGCCAGCTCGGAAGCATCGATGGCCCGCTGCTGGCGGGTGTTGTCGAAGCCCACCACCCCGATGAACTCGCTCGCCACGAAGATCGGCACGATCGCCTTGGTCTTGGTGCCGACGCCCTCGATGCTCGAGGTGGTGTGGCCGCCGTGAGCCTCGCTCGTGCTCAGGCAGACGCTGCGCCCGGCACGCAGCTGCGCGAACACGCTGGAGAAGTCACGCTCGTCACACTGGAAACTGCACGCCTCCGTCAGGTACGGCGTCACGCCCGGGCCGGTCCACTCGCTCGCCACCACGAGCAGCGGCTCGCCTGCCGGACCCCTGCGCGTCTCCATGACGCTGACGCGATCGACGTGGGCAGCCTCGCCGATCAGTCCCAGGACGCTTGGGATGGCGCCGCGCACGTCCGCGGCCTCGAGCAGCAGGCGGCACCCCCTGGCGGAAGCCATGAGCAGGCGCTCGCGCGCCCGCAGGGACTCGTTGATTTCGCTGAGCTTCTCCGCACAGGGAGCGGCTTGGGCTTCCGGTTCCAGCAGGGCCACAGTCGCGTTCATGTCGGGCGGTACTCGCAGGCTTTCCAATGGCAGGTCGGAAAGTCTAGCGCGCCGTGCACGTGTTCTGCCGCTACGGACCGCTCTCTCTATCTTAAGAGGGAGCGGGGAGGGCTCGGCCTGCGTGCCTGCGGGGCGCGCTTCCCGGGCTACATCCGGCCGCATATGATTGTGATCCTCTTGTGAATCAAAGGCTTACCCACCTGCCTGCCTCACATAGCGTGGCGGGGGCGCCATTTCCCAGCCACCGCCCAGGGCCTTGTAGACGGCGATGAGGCTGGTCGCGGCATCGGTGCGCACTTGCGCCAGGCGGTCTTCGGCGGAGAGCTGGGTGCGCTCGGCATCGAGCACCTCGAGAAAATCCACGATACCTCCCTCGTACCGGGTGCGCGCAATGCGCGCCGCGGTGAGGCTTTCGCGGGCCGCATCCTGCGCGTCCTTGAGGCTGTCGCGGGTGCGGGCATGGGTGACAAGTGAATCCTCGGTCTCTTCCAACGCCCGCAGCACGGTCTGCTCGTAGCCGGCGAGTGCCACATCCGCACGGGCGCGGCTGCCGGCGATCTGCGCTTTCACGCGCCCCAGATCAAAGGCCGCCCAAGAAATGGCAGGCCCGACCACGTAGCCGCGGCTGCCCGCCTGGCCCAGGTAACCCGGCTCGGTGGCCGCGTAGGTGAAATTGCCGGTGAACGTGACTTTCGGGAACAGATCACCGATCGCCACACCGACGCGCGCGGTGGAGGCGGCGAGGGAGCGCTCGGCGACACGGATGTCGGGGCGGCGGCGCAGGAGCCCGGCGGGGTCTCCGACGGCGGTGATCTGCGGCAGGTCCGGCAACTCGCGCGCCGGCTTCAGCAGGTCATTGAGCGCGTTGGGCTCGCGCCCCGTGAGCACCGCAAGGCGGTGAATGGAGCGCGCGACCTGGGCCTGGAGCGGTCCGATGGTCGCGAGCGTCGTGGACAGCTGTGAGCGGGCGCGGGAGGTGTCGAGCTCGGTGCCGCGGCCGGCATCGAGCCGCACCTGGGCGAGGCCGGCCGTCTCGCGCTGGTTGTCGACATTGCGCTGTGCGACGGCGAGCTGGCTCTGCGCGCCGCGCAGCTCGAAGTAGGTGCGCGCGACTTCCGCAGTCACCGACACCTGGGCATCGCGCAGGCTCGCCTCCGCGCCCTCGAGTTCCGCGTGCCGTGCCTCGACGCCGCGGCGCACGCGACCGAAGAAGTCGAGCTCCCAGAACGCATCAAAGCCCGCCTGGTAGAAATGCCCAGCCAGCGGCGCGCCGGTCGGACTGTCGACCGCGGGGAATTGCTCCTTGGTGTAGCCGCCGGCGGCCGTGACCGTGGGCGCGAGATCAAACTGCGCTTCGCGCCGTATGGCGCGCGCCTCGATCAGGCGCCCCAGCGCGATGCGCAGGTCGTGATTCGCATCCAGCGCCTCATCGACCAGGCGGTTCAGGGTGTCATCGCCGAACTGAGTCCAGAATTTCCCCTGGGCGTCTGCGCTGGAGAAGGCGCCCTCCCTGGCACCTTCGAACTGCGGCGCGACCTTGCTGTCGGGCTTCACGTAGTTATTTCCCCTGGGCGTCTGCGCTGGAGAAGGCGCCCTCCCTGGCACCTTCGAACTGCGGCGCGACCTTGCTGTCGGGCTTCACGTAGTTGGGTCCCACCGCGCAGCTGGCGAGCGCGGCGCTCAACACGATTACCGACCCGCGCAGGATGTTCAGGTTGGTCATGCTTCAGGACTCCGGGGCGGCGAGCGGTGGCAAGGGAGCGGGCGCCGCCGCGTGCGCCGTCGAGTGCGCCGTGGCGCGCCGCACGAACACGTAGAACACCGGCGTCAGCAGCAGGCCAAAGGCCGTCACGCCCAGCATGCCGGAGAACACCGTGACGCCGAGCGCGTGCCGCACCTCCGCTCCCGCGCCGGAGGCGAGCACCAGCGGCACGACGCCCATGATGAAGGCCATCGAGGTCATGAGGATGGGGCGCAGGCGCAGGTGCGCGGCCTCGAGCACGGCGGACCTGGCGTCACGTCCGCGGTCCTCCTGCAGATGCTTGGCGAACTCCACGATCAGGATGGCGTTCTTGCAGGCAAGGCCGACCAGCACCAGGAGCCCGATCTGCATGAAGATGTTGTTGTCCCCATGGTCGAACCGCACCGCCGTGATGGCCGGCAGCAGGCACATGGGCACGATGAGCACGATCGCCAGCGGCAGGCTGAGACTCTCGTACTGGGCGGCGAGCACCAGGAAGACGAACAGCACGCACAGCGGGAACACCAGGATCGCGGTGTTGCCCGAGATCAGCTGCTGGTAGGCGAGGTCGGTCCACTCGTACGACATGCCGCGCGGCAGTGTCTGGTCGAGGATCTTCGACATCGCCGCCTGCGCCTGTCCGGAGCTGAACCCGGGCGCCGGGCCGCCGTTGATGTCGGCCGCGCGGTAGGCGTTGTAGCGCTGCACGACATCGGGGCCGAAGGAGTGGGCGACTTTGATCACCGAGCCCAGCGGCACCATCTCGCCGCTGGCGTTGCGCGTTTTCAGCGGCATGACGTCATCCAGCTGGGAGCGATACGGGGCGTCCGCCTGCGCCACCACCTGGTAGGTGCGGCCATAGCGGTTGAAGTCATTCACGTAGAGCGAGCCGAGATACACCTGCAGTGTCTCGAACACATCCGAGAGCCTCACGTTCTCGCGTTTCACCTTGACACGGTCGACGTCGATGTTCAGCTGCGGAACATTGATCTGGTAGGTGCTGAAAGCACCACCCAGGGCCGGGTTCTTGTTGGCCTTGCCGAGGGCCTCCGACAGTGAGCTGAAGAGCGCCTCAGGTCCCGCATCCGCGCGATCTTCGACCTGCAGCTTGAAGCCGCCGAGCGTGCCTAAGCCGATCACCGGCGGGGGCGTCACGACCATGACGAACGCGTCCTGAATGGAGGCCATCTTGGCGTTCAGGGCCGCCGCGATGGCGCGGCCCGACAGGGCACGTGAGTTGCGCTGCGGGAAGTCCTCGAGCGGGAAGAAAATGAGGCCGGCGCTCGAGCTCTGGGTGAATCCATTGACCGACATGCCCGCGAACTCGACCGCATGCGCCACGCCCGGCTGCTTGAGTCCGATCTCGGCGATGTGTCGCGTGACGGCCTCGGTGCGGTCGAGGGAGGCCGCCGGGGGCAGTTGCGCGACCGCGACCAGGTACTGCTTGTCCATCTCCGGGATGAAGCCCCCGGGCACGGCCTGGAAGCCGAACCAGGTGAGGACGATGAGCCCGCCGTAGACTGCGAGCGCGATGCCGCCGTGCCTCATCGTGATCCCGAGCACGCGCGAATAGTTGTCCCCGGCGCGGGCGAAGCCGCGATTGAAGCGCTTGAAGAACCGGCCGAAGAGACTGTTCATCACCCGCGCGAGGACGTCGGGCCTGGCACCGTGGGGCTTGAGCAGCACCGCCGCGAGCGCCGGTGAGAGGGTGAGCGAGTTGAACGCCGAGATCACGGTGGAGATGGCGATGGTGAGCGCGAACTGCCGGTAGAACTGGCCGGTGAGGCCGCTGACGAACGCCACCGGCCCGAACACCGCGACCAGCACCAGCGTGATGGCGATGATCGGACGGCTGACCTCGCTCATCGCGACCTTGGTGGCCTCGCGTGGCGAGAGGCCTTCGGCGATGTGGCGCTCGACGTTCTCGACGACCACGATGGCGTCGTCGACCACGATGCCGATGGCCAGCACCAGCCCGAACAGCGACAGGGTGTTGATGGAGAAGCCGAACGCCAGCAACACCGCGAAGCTGCCGATCACGGACACCGGAACCGCGATCAGCGGAATGAGTGAGGCGCGCCAGGTCTGCAGAAAGAGGATCACCACCAGCACGACCAGCAGCACGGCTTCCAGCAGTGTGTGCACGACCGCATCGATCGACTGGCGCACGAACTGCGTGGGGTCATAGAGGATGCCGTAGTCCATGCCCTCCGGAAAATTCTTCTTGAGCTCCTCCATCGTCTTGCGCACGCTGGTGGAGAGCTCCAGAGCATTCGCCCCGGGGGACTGGAACACCGGGATGGCGAGCGAGGGTTTGTTGTCGAGCAGACTGCGCACGCCATAGGCCTGCGCGCCCAGTTCGACGCGCGCGACATCACCGAGGCGCACCACCTGCCCGTCGGCGCCGGTCTTGATGATGATGTCGCGGAATTGCTGCTCATCCGTGAGGCGCCCGGCGGCATTGAGCGCGATCTGAAATTCCGCGGTGCTCGAGGGCGGAGCGCCCAACTGCCCGGCTGCCACCTGGACGTTCTGCTCGCGGATCGCCGCCACGGCATCCCCTGCGGTCAGGTTGCGCGCGGCAAGCTTCTGCGGATCGAGCCACACGCGCATCGAGTAGTCGCCACCGCCGAACACCTGCACATCGCCCATGCCCGGCAGCCGTGCCAGAACGTCCTTGATGTTCAGTACCGCGTAGTTGCGCAGGTAGAGCGAGTCGTAGCGCCCGCTGGGCGAGGTGAGGTTCACGACCAGGGTGAGATTGGAGGAGGCCTTGACCGTGTTGACTCCGAGACTGCGGACTTCCTCCGGCAGGCGGGGCAGGGCCTGCGCGACACGGTTCTGCACCTGCACCTGGGCGCGATCGATGTCGGCGCCGATGCGGAAGGTCACCGTCAGCGTCAACGAGCCGTCCATCGTGGACGTCGAGGACATATAGAGCATGTCCTCGACACCGACGATCGCCTGTTCCAGCGGGGCTGCTACCGTGTCAGCGATGACCTTGGGATTCGCGCCCGGATAGGAGGCGTGCACGACGACCGAGGGCGGCACGACCTCCGGGTACTCGCTGATGGGCAGTTTGAAGAGCGCAATGAGACCGGCGATGGTGATGAACGCCGAGATGACGCCGGCGAAGATCGGGCGCTCGATGAAGAAGTTGGAGATGTTCATCAGGGTGCCGCGGTGCCGGAAGCCGCCTCGGTGGCATTGCGGGCCAGCAAGGCTGCGTCCTCACCAGCTCGGGGCTTGCCCATGGCGATGCGCTGCGGGGCGACCTGCGCACCCGGTCGCACGCGCTGCAGGCCGTTCACGACGATGGTCTCCCCGGGCGCGAGTCCGGACTGCACGACGCGCAGCCCGTCGACGACCGGACCCAGCTGCACCGGCCGGTACTCGACCTTGTTGCCGGTGCTCAGCACCAGCACGTAGCGTACGGTCTGATCGGTGCCGATCGCGCTGTCGTTGACGAGGACGGCTTCGTGCTGAGCGCTACCCATCAGTTTTATGCGGGCGAAGAGCCCCGGGGTGAAGACCCGATCATGGTTGTCGAGCAGTGCGCGACTGCGGATGGTGCCCGTGGTCGGATCCAACGCGTTGTCGACGAATACCATGACGCCCTGGTGCGGATAGCCGCTCTCATCGGCCAGGCCCACCAGCACCGGGCTGTGCGCGTCGCGCGAGCTCCCGCGTGCCGGGTCGCGCGCGACCTTGGTGTACTTGAGGTACTCCTGCTCATCGCCGTCGAAGCTCACGTAGATCGGGTCGAGGGAGACCAGAGTGGTGAGCGGCGTCTGCCCGTTGGTGACGAAGTTGCCGCTGGTGACCAGGGCACGGCTGATGCGCCCGGAAATCGGCGCGGTCACACGCGTGAAGGTGACGTTGAGGTCGGCGGCATCCAGCGCCGCCTGCGCGGCCTCGACGTTGGCCTGCGCCTGCTCGCGCCCGGCGGTGCGCGTGTCGTACTCCTCCTGCGAGATGGCGTGCTGGGCGAGCAGACTCGTCGCCCGGTCGCGCTCGGACTTCGCCAGCACCAGCTGCGAACGCGCCTGCGCGAGCCCGGCGCGCGCCTTGTCGCGCTCGGCTACGTAGGGGCGCGGGTCGATGACGAACAGCACGTCACCCTTCTTGACCTCGCTCCCCTCGGTGAAGTTGACCGAGGAGATATAACCCGAGACGCGCGGCCGGATCTCGACGCGCTCCACCGCCTCGAAGCGACCGGTGAGCTCATCGAACTCCGTGACCTTGCGCGAGATGACCGGCGCCACACTCACCTGTGGCAGGGGCGCGGCTTTGGGCTCGGCCGCTTCGTTGCGAGCGCAGCCGCTCAGGATCAAGGCGGTCGCCGAAGCAGCGGCGAGCAATATAAAGGAATGGCGCATGGATTCTCCCGTCCGTAGTTTTGGTTCCACCAGATCGTCGCCGCCCCCGGGGTCAGCGCCGAGTGGACATTCTTGTGCTCCGGGCACGTTCCGCACATGCATCGGCAGGAGAGCGCACGACGTGTCCGCCGGGGGGCGTGCGACTGCCTCGCATGAGTGAGTGCGGAATTGCGACAAGGCGGGCGGGAGACTTCGCCCGCCCGCGAACTCGAGGGAGGAGCTCAAGGAATCAAGGAGTTAGGCCGGCGATTGCTTGACGGCCCCGGCGCGGGCCGGTCTAATACGCGCCCTCCATCCCCGGCGGCCAGGTAGCTCAGTTGGTAGAGCAGCGGACTGAAAATCCGCGTGTCGGTGGTTCGATTCCGCCCCTGGCCACC
>WNFR01001299.1_pt1 | contig 25988 bp, 26 predicted proteins | sample 5400221 | NCBI WGS metagenome assembly WNFR01 (sample SAMN13153357, study PRJNA577476) | soil metagenome | isolation source: 40 cm soil under Madrone tree | place: USA:California | collected 2016-06-14
GAAAGTTACGTAAGATACACTAATGGATTCTGCGCGTAGCACGATTGTCGCACGAGTGGCAGAGCTCGGGCTTTCGCTGTCCGAGTTATCCCTCAAGGTTGGGAAGAACCATGCGTATTTCCAACAATTCATAAAAAGGGGTGTGCCAAACCGATTACCCGAGGAAGTTCGCGGCCGGGTGGCGGAAATTTTGGGACTTGATGAACTAGCTCTGAGGCAGCCGACGGCGACACACCTCAGGTTTATGTTGAGTGGCGAACCCCAAGTTCCGATCCGGGGCGCTACTGGGTGGATTCCGGTCTATGGGCACGCCGTGGGCGGCAAGGATGGCGAGTTTGTTCTGAGCGGGAACCAAGTTTCGGAAGTTCTTGCGCCGCCGAACCTGTCGCACGTTCGCGACGCCTATGCGGTGTATGTTGTAGGCGACACGATGGAACCGCGCTACTTCGCTGGCGAGACCGTTTTCGTAAATCCGCGCCTGCCGATTAGCCGCGGTTCTTTTGTGGTCGCACAGATTTCGAAAGGCGAAGAGCCCGAGCCGCGTGCTTACGTGAAGCGGTTCCTGTCGCAGGACGGCAAGCGTCTGAGGCTGGAACAATACAACCCGAAAAAGATCTTGGAGTTCCCGGCGTCAACCGTCGTTGCAATCCACCGCATAGTTATGAGCAGCGAGAATAGGTAGGTTCTGAAGGTATGTTGTTGCCGCTTTCCGTTATTTGGGAAAATGGCATCCTACGTCTCGATGCCAATAGGACTATCAATATTATTGGATTGCTCAGGTGGCGCTCACGCCGGATTCCAAATGACGGCAGGTCGGATTGATCGAGACCTTGCTCGTGGTCGAGGCGCACTTGCGCGTGGCCCGGTTCCGCGGGGCTCTGCTGCACCCGTGCACAGGCAGGGTGTCACCGGTCCGCTGGTGCGACGCCAGTTATTCCCGGATCGTGGAAAAACGCGGCGTGGCCAGACCCGGCTCGGTCAAATTCACGAAGGCGGAGACGCAAGGCGGAGATGAAAAGTCTCCTCGCGCTCTTGCGGCCGCAATTTGCATGTCCGGCGCCCGGGCCTCCATCTGAAAGTGATGGCCTGACGCCCTTTTCAAATTCCGTCACGGCTTTGGGCGGAAGTCTTGGTCCGGAAACATCGATTCCTTTGGCTCTTGGATCACGATCGGAACCTGCCGCGCGCCGAGATGACACGAGTTGCAGGCTTCCGTGAGCTGCCCATAGGCGGTGGCAAATTTCGCTTCATTCTTGTCCTTGATTGCCAGGCCAAGGTCGTACATCGGCTGCCTGATGATGGTTTCGATCATTTCGACGATCCGCACTTGGCGCCACTGCGGCCACATGATCGACAGGCGGTCAAATGCTTCATCGAGCTGATGCAGTTCGTAGGCGGCGTAAACCCAATTCTTTTCGCGTCCCGCGAGCGCGAGCTTTATGTGCCGCGGCTGCACCGTCATGGTCATGAGATCTCCGAGGCCGGGACGATACGCTGGCGGGGCGTTTTGGCCTTCCGGGGGCGTTTGGGCAGCAACGAATACCGTGGTCGCGAGCATCGCTCCACCGACCAGGGCCAGTGCGCGCAAAGGTGTCGTCATGGGCCGTCTCCTTCCACCGATTGTTTCGCAAGCATCTAAGCCACGGATTGCGGTCATCGCATCTTTTCGGTCCAAGCGGCAAGAGTAGCCGACGGGTGTGCGTCGCGCAATTTCGATAGGGGGGCCTGATGGCCCTGCGGCAAAGATTGCGACGAGCTTGATGGAATCTGCGATCGATCGGCCTCTCGCTTTGGCATGACCGCGTTGCGATGCGACGCTGGTGGGCGTTGTGGCGCACTGGCCTGGATGCGCTATTGTATTTGAGTTGCGTGGGAGGCGGATAACTGCTCTGTCCGTGAGGTGCCGAGTACTGGCAAGGTGAGGTTGCGAGATGCAGGCAAGCCGTCGCGATGTTTTTATGGCTGCGTGCGCGCTTTGCGTCGACGCGGCGCTGTGCGCCGGTGTTGCACCCGCGACGGCGGAGCCGGCGGATGAGCGCCCGCAGGAGGGGGATTATCTGGTCGCAATCGATGCTGCGAATCCAGACGGCCTTTCGCCGCGGGACATTGCCGGGCCTCAGGTCATCGCTTGGCCGATGGAGCCGACAACGAGGCTCATCCGTAACGGTTCCCGGCTCAACAAGGTGCTGTTGGTTCGCCTCGATCCGGCAACGCTCGTCGGGGCCACGCGGGAGCGTGCGGCCGATGGAGTGGTCGCCTATTCGGCGATCTGTCCGCATGCGGGCTGCGAGGTGAGCGGTTGGATAGACGACCAGAAGATCCTCGAATGCCCGTGTCACAATTCGAGGTACAATCCGCGCGAGGGAGCGGCGATCATCGACGGTCCTACGACGCGCGGTTTAGCGGCGCTGCCGCTGAAAATCGTGGATGACAAGCTTGTCGTCGCGAAGCCATTCATTGGGCGCCTCGGCATCGTGCCGGCCTAAAGGAGCCTTCAGAGTTCCGTCGATCTGGTACTTCAATTCGGCGCCTCGGCATGCCAAGGTGAAAAGCTGCTGCCGACCGATGTGCCGCATCACGTTTCGGAACCGTGAATGAAAACGCGGCATGACGGCCCCTTCTCGATCCTCCCCCGCAAAAGGGGGAGGTGAGCCGGGGGGCTAGCGCCGTCCCGGCGAGGACAGCAAGGAGGGGAGAGCCATGTTGCAAACCAGAAAATTGATGCACGGCGTCTGCGCCGCGGCAATGATCGCTGCGTCGGCCGCGGGTACGGCGTTCGCGCAGGAGACCGTCGCGCCGGCCTCGCCGACGCCGGTGCCTGGACCAATGCCCGATGTGCTCCAGAAATATGCGCCGGTTACGGCCGCGCGGCTGCGCCAGCCGGAGGATGCCAACTGGTTGTTGTTCCGCCGCACCTATGACGGCTGGGGCTACAGTCCGCTTGCCCAGATCACTCCGGCCAATGTCGGCCGGCTCGAACTTGTCTGGAGCTTTGCGACCGGCCAGGTGGAAGGCCATCAGGCGCCGCCCATCGTCAACAACGGCGTCATGTTCGTGGCGACTCCAGGTAACCAGATCATTGCGCTGGAAGCAAAGACCGGCGATCTGTTGTGGCGCTACAAGCGACCGCTGCCTGAGGATTTGACGAACTTGCATCCGACCAGCCGTGGCGTCGGGCTCTACGGCGACAAGGTGTTTTTTGCCTCGGCCGATGCGGTCCTCGTGGCGCTCGATGCCAAGACCGGCAAAGAGGTGTGGACGGCGAAAGTCGCGGAATACAAGAACGGCTACTACACTTCGATCATGCCGCTCGTCGCCGACGGCAAAGTCATGATGGGTACGTCGGGCGGCGAACTGGGAATACGCGGTTTCGTTGCCGCATATGATGCGGAAACCGGCAAGGAAGCATGGCGAACCTTCGCGGTTCCGGAACCGGGCCAGCCCGGCAGCGAAACGTGGCCGCAGGGCGACCAGTGGAAGACCGGCGGCGGCTCGGTCTGGGTGCCCGGCACCTATGATCCGGAAACCAATCTGGCTTTCTGGGGCACCGGCAATGGCGGCCCGTGGATGGGGGATCAACGTCCCGGCGACAATCTCTACACTTCGTCAACGATCGCACTGGACGGCAACACCGGACAGATCAAGGGGCACTTCCAATATCACCAGAACGATTCCTGGGATTGGGATGAAGTCTCCCCGCCGATTCTCGTCGACTACAACTTCAACAATAGGACCGTGAAGGGGTTGGTCGACGTAGCGCGCGACGGTTATCTTTGGCAGCTTGAGCGCACTGCCGGGAAGATCAACTTCGTCACGGCGCAGAACTTCGTCAAACACAACGTGTTCAAGGGTGTCGAGCCTGGCACGGGCCGTCCGATCGTCGATCCGGATCACAAGCCCGGGGTCAACAAGCTCACGACATTCTGTCCGAGCTTGTGGGGCGGCAAGGACTGGCCGCCAGCCGCCTACAGCCCGAAAACGCGGCTGCTCTACATCCCGGCGAACGAGAACCTCTGCACCGAGCTCAATGCAGCGGTGGTGAAATACGTGCCGGGCGAGCGCTACACCGGCGTCACCAGCAACGTGCTGCGCATCCGCGCCGACGCCGACCATATCGGGGAGGTGCAGGCATGGAATCTCGACACCGGCAAACGCGCGTGGACAACCAACCTGCCGACTGAGAACTGGGGCCCGGTGCTTGCGACGGGCGGTGATCTCTTGTTCTCCGGCGGAACTGCCGATCGTCTGTTCCGCGCCTTTGATGCGAAGACCGGCCAAATTCTTTGGCAGTACCCGACCCTTTCAGGCGTCAACGGCGTGCCGGTATCGTTCGCGGTGGACGGTAAGCAGTACATCGCGGTCCAGTCCGGTTGGGGCGTGGACGCGGCTCGCATGCAGCGAGTGCTGAACCTGCTGTTTCCCGGAAAATATCCGGACGTGCCGCAGGGAGGCGCGGTATACGTCTTTGCCGTGAAGTAGCAGTGCCGCAACGGTTCGCTGGGTGATGCCGTAGACTCGTAGCCCGGGTTGAGCGTAAGCGAAACCCATCATGGACCTCTCCTGACGGCGCGGTCGTTGATGGGTTTCACTCTGCTCAAACCCATCCTGCCCGTGGTCGGCAGCCACATGCATCACGCACTCTTGCGGCTGTTCGCCGAAACTAGCCTGCTGATCGCCTCGTCCGCCGTCATCACGTCGCCGAAGAACAGCAGGAAGTTGTTTAGCGTCGCCGCATGCTCCTCGTCGCTCCACGTCGCATTGGCGTCCGACAGCATGATGACCCGGTAGTCGAGCATCATGGCGTCACGCGCCGAGGATTCGCAGCACACATTGGTGGCGGTCCCGGCGATCAGCACCGTCTCGATGCCGCGGCCCTTGAGCTGTGCATCGATATCCGAAGACCCGCTGATGAACGCCGAGTATGTGATCTTCTTCACCCGTAGATCGTTCGGCAGCGGCTCCAGCGCCGCGTAAAGCTTGAAACCTTCGGCGCCCTCATCGAGGCTGGCAAGGCGCTCCGCTGCCCGCTCGGGCGTGAGCAGGTACTTATGGCGATTGCCCCAGCGCTCCAATGCGCCGGTGGCGGTCGTCTGCACCCACACAACCTGCCCGCCCGCGGCGCGCATCGCCCTGGCCAGGCGGTTGATGGTCGGAACGATCTCGCGGGACAGCGGAACCTCGGCCGGAAAGCCTTCGGCCACGAAGTGGTTCTGCATGTCGACTACGACCAGAGCCGTGCGGGCTGCGTCGATCTTATCATGGCTTAGGAGCTTGCCCTGGCGCCGCCGCAGGCGCTCCTTGACGGCATCGGAAACCACATAGCGATGCATCGGGCTCACTCCGCCTTCACGCCCGAGCGCTTCACCACCTCCGCCCACTTCTCGGTCTCGGCGGCCATGAAGGCTCCAAACTCGGGCGGAGTGTAGAGGAGGGGTCTGCCGGCGAGATCGTCGAAGCGCTTGCGCACGGCCGGGTCTGCAAGCCCTGAATTGATCTCGCGGTTGAGCCGCTCGACCATCTCGGCCGGCGTGCCACGCGGCACGCCGATGCCGCCCCACGAGATCGCCTCATAGCCCGCGACGGTTTCATCGACCGTCGGCACATCGGGTAGCGCTTCGTAGCGGGTCTTGCTCGTAACCCCGAGCGCCCGCAAGGCGCCCGAACGGATATGCGGCAATGCGGCCGACAGCGTGTCGAACATCACCTCCACCTGGCCGCTGATCATGTCGGAAAGCGCAAAGGCCTCGCCCCGGTACGGCACGTGGACGAGCTTCGTTCCGGTCATGGCCTGGAACAGCTCCCCGGCAAGATGCGAGGTGGTGCCGGCACCGAACGAGGCCATGCTGATCTTGCCTGGATTGGCCTTTGCATGAGCGATGAACTCGGCAGTGGTCTTCGATCGGATCGACTTGTTCACCACCAGCACCAGCGGGGAATCGTAGATGCCCGATACGGGCGCGATGTCGCGCAGCACATTGAAAGGCAGCGATCCGAAAAACGACGGGTTCACGGTCGCGGAAGTGCCGAGATAGACCATCGTGTAGCCGTCGGGCGGCGAATTGATCGCCGCCTGGAGCGAGATATTGGTGGCGGCGCCTGGCTTGTTTTCGATGATGACTGGCTGGCCGAGCCGTTCGGTAAGCCACTGCGCCAAAATCCGCGACACCGTGTCGGCCGAACCGCCTGCCGGATAGCCGATGATCCAGCGGATCGGTTTGACCGGATAGTCGAGCGCGCGCGCATGGCGGGACAGGCCGGCGCCTGCTGCGGCAGCCCCAACGACTTGCAGAAAAGCGACTTGCAGAAATCGGCGACGAGGAAGTTTCATGGCGGCTCCTTCGGCAATCCGCGTTCAGTGTAAGCATTATAATGCATTGTAGGGGCGACCCTTGTGGTCGCCCGGTTGTCGGACGCGACGCGTGGGCGACCACAAGGTCGCCCCTGCGGGCGGCAATGTTGGGGCGCTGCTCGTGCGCGACCCTCCAACGCCTGCGATGGGTTCGGCCATCCGCTACTTGCCGGTTGCCGTGAAATATTTCAGGTCCGGAGGCCGCTGCCCTTTCTTCGTGGGCATCAGATAGCCATCCCCGCTCAGCATATAGTTCTCGTTGCCGATCTGGACATGGTTATTGCTCTCCGCACAGACGCTTTCGGTCCAGACCGGCTGCGCACCGGGTTCGCGGCGATAGCTCTTGAGCACCGTCCATGGATGCGTCAGGGCATGGTCGATCACGGTTACGTCGTCGAGAAGAAGGTTGGGATTGTTCTTGTTGACGTAGATGCGTTCCTTGACGACGGTCTGGTTGTCGTCGTGCAGCGGAATGCCGCTTGCATCGAACGCCCGCGGGCCCCTAAAGCCACGTGTCTCGACTTCCAGCACGTCGTATTTGCCGTCGCCGTCGGTATCGATCCATCGCCCGATCGAATAGCCGATGAGGGACGGCATGATCTCCTGCGGCCAGTCGCGGCCGTCAGTGAAGATGCGACGCGAGTCGTAAATGTTTTCGACCAGAATGTGCGTCGCCGCCGGCGTCACCACGAATTCGGTCGGTCCATACGCGTTGATGACGCGCGGCATTCCGGGCGATGCGCAGGTGTAGGTCACGCCGATGCCCTGGCCGCCGGCCGCCTGGTCCGCGAGGTTGGCTTCGAAGCGCGCCTGGTATTCCGGCGTGAGGGGCGCCTGCTGTGCCGGGCCCCATCCCTTGGTGGGGTCGAAAGTGTTGAACCGGCCGCCCAGGACGCCCGGGATATTGGCATTGGGGCCGCGGCGCCACTGCCCCTTCAAATCGGGGTATTTGGTCTCGTCGAACGCCTGCGAAGCAGTGACAGTCATGAGCACCGCGGCCGCCAGCACGGACGTACCGATCGCGCCTCGGTAAGCCATCACGTCCTCCCTGTTTATGCGGCGATGCTACACTGTTTTACGGTAGCGCGCCAAAGGCTGGCTCACTCCACCCTGATGCCGCTGGCCCGGATGGGCGCTGCCCATTTCGCAACCTCGCGGTTGACGAATGCCGCGAGGTATTCCGGCGTCTGGCGCTCGGGTGCGATTGGCGCGGCGCCGATTTCCTTCAGCCGTTCCTGCACGGCCGGGAGATTTTCCGCCACCGCTATGGCGTGCTGGAGCTTGTGGGCGATATCGACGGGCGTTCCCCTGGGCAGGAACATCGCGAACCAGATATAGGCTTCGAAATCCGCCAGGCCCTGCTCCTGGGCGGTTGCAAGGTCCGGTAATATCGGCGTGCGATTCTTCGTCAGGGTTGCGATGGCCTTCACCAAACCGCCCTGGATCTGCGGGACGACTGGCGTAATGACGGGGCACTGGTAATCGATCCGGCCGGCTATCAGGTCCTGCATCGCCGGCGCCGTACCGCGATAGGGAACGTGGATGACGTTGACGCCGATCGCCGCGTTGAGCAGCACGCACGCAAGATGCACGCCGGAGCCGGTTCCAGCCGAGCCGAACTGCATTTTCTCCTGGTTCGCCCTCAGATAGGCGATGAAGTCGATCAAGTTGTCGGCGGGAAAATCCTTGCGCGTGATGAGCAGGATCGGCTGCTCGGCGACAAGCGCCACCGGGGTGAAATCGGTCGCGGCCTGGTAAAGGGGATTCTTATAGAGTGTCTGGTTCTGCGCATGGGTGCCGGTCGTGCCGAGCACGAATTGATAACCGTCGGGCGCCGCCCGCGACACACGAAGCGCGCCGGTTATCCCGCCTCCGCCACCGACATTTTCGACGGTGACCGGCTGGCCGAGCAATTCGGAGAGCGGCGGCGCCAGAATTCGCCCCAAGAGGTCGGACCCGCCTCCGGGCGCAAACGGCACCACCATGGTCATTGGCCGGCTCGGCCACTCTTGCGCCGGCGCAGTCGCGACAAATGGCAAATGCGCGACGAGCGCCAGCAGCATGAGCGGGGTTCGCATCAGAGCCTCCGAGGGGGATCTGCGCGAAGATTACCGGCTCCAGAGAGGCCACGCCACCGACGCCCGCGTGCGGTGAAAGCGCGCGGATGTGGTTGCGGCCAGGCCCGCAAGGCCTGCCGCGACACGATGGCTCCCGCATTACGCGAGCTTCACGGTCCCGGCGATGGCGTCCTTGCCGAGCGCTTCGAACACCTTGGCGACGATGCCCTTGGCGTCGAGACCTGCCCTGGCGTACATGGCGTTGGGCGAGTCCTGATCGATGAAGATGTCGGGCAACACCATGGTGCGAAGCTTAAGGCCGCGGTCGAGCGTGCCGGTCTCAGCCAGGGTCTGCAGGACGTAGGCCCCGAAGCCGCCGATCGCGCCTTCTTCGATGGTGTGCGTCGTCAGATCGGTACGGCGGCCTGATGTCTCGCCGAACGCCACGTTATGGAATATTTGGTCGATATTTTCCCGGCTCAATCCGGCCTTGCGCCGGAGAACTTGACCACCTTGGCCCACTTTTCGGTTTCATCCGCGATCAGCTTGCCAAAATCGGCGGGCGAGCCCCGCAGTACCGTGCCGCCAAAGTCGGCAAGCCGCGGCTTCATCTTGGGATCGGCGAGGGTCGCATTGATCTCCTTGTTGAGCCGCTCCACGATCTCGGCCGGCGTGCTCTTCGGAGCGCCAATGCCAAAAAACGCACTCGCCTCATAGCCCGGCACAAAATCGGCGACCGTCCGAATGTCTGGCAGACCTTCTGAACGCGTTGTGGTCGTCACTGCCAGCGCACGCAGCTTGCCCGCTCTGATGTACTCAATCGACGAGGCCATGCTGTCGAACATGACATGCACCTGTCCGCCGAGCAAATCGGTCAGAGCGGGTCCCCCGCCGCGGTAGGGCACGTGAACCATGTCGGTCCCGGTCATCATCTTGAACAGCTCGCCGGCTATATGGGGTGGGGTTCCGTTTCCGGCCGACGCGAAATTGATCTTGCCCGGATTGGCCTTGGCATAGGCGATGAACTCGGGAACCGTCTTGGCCGGAACAGATGGATGCACTTCCATGACGCTCGTCTGACGGGTGATGCCGGCAACCGGCGCGATGTCGCGGATAAAATTGAAATTGAGTTTTTCGTAGAGCGTCGCGTTGATCGCATTCGCTGCGCCAATCATGAGGAGCGTATGGCCGTCGGCCGGCGCACGCACGACCGCCTCGGCTGCGATATTGGTCCCCGCGCCCGGCCGGTTGTCGATGACGAATGGCTGGCCGAGCCGCTCGGACAGCAATTGGCCCATCAGCCGCGCGAGGATGTCTTGCGGGCCGCCGGGGGGACCACCGACAACAAAACGAACCACCCGCGTCGGATAGGTTTGCGCCCGCGCGATGCGCGATACGGAAGGGAGCGCGGCGGCACGGGCGGCCAGATGCAGAAATTGACGGCGCCGAAGTTTCATGGCGTTGCCTCGCTTAGAATGCTGACCAAAAGGCGGCTTGATTCCGGCTTCGGCTGGCGAGTGATTTATTGGGGCTCAATCGCCGCAAATTGCGCAACCTCGGACCATCGCTTGATCTCGGAGGACACGAGGCGCGCGAACTCCTCCGGGGTTGTCGACCGCGGGGTCAAGCCAAGCGTCGCGTCGCGGCCGATCACATCCGGTCTTTTGACAAAGACCGCGATCTCGTCGGCAATTTTGCGCCGGATTTCGAGCGGTGTATTCGCGGGCGCCACCAGCCCGAACCAATTGCTTGAGTCGAATTCGGGCAGCCCCGCTTCCGCCATAGTCGGCACCTCCGGCATGGTCGGCGAACGTTCCGAGGTGGTGACCGCCAGGGCTCTCACGCGATCAGCATCGATCATCGCCTGCGCCGTAACGGGCGTCGTCAGCAACACTTGAACATCGCCCCTCGCAAGGGCCGTCAGCGCGAGCGCTTCCCCTTGATAGGGCACGCGGAACAAATCGATGCCCGCCACTTTCTTGAACAGTTCCGAGGGAAGCATCTGACCGGCCGCAAATGCCCCGTAATTGAGCTTGCCTGGGTTTTTCTTCGCATGGGCTATGAGCTCGGAGAGGCTGTTCACCGGGAGCTCGACGTTGACGGCAAGGACGAATGGAAAGGACGCGAGTTGCGAAATCGGCGCGAGGTCTTTTTCGACGTCGACGCTGGGCTGCTTGAAAAGGGCCTTAAACGTGGAAAGCGACGGCGCTGCCAGCATCAAGGTGTAGCCATCGGGTGCCGAATGCGCGACCGCGGCCGTGCCGATCACCGTATTGCCGCCCGGCCGGTTTTCGACGACGATCGGCTGTTTCCAGACGACGGAAAAATGATCTGCAAAAATCCGTGCGACGGTGCTGGTAGCGCCGCCGGGCGGCAACGGCACGATCACACGCACCGGCCGCGTGGGATAATCAAGTGCCGATGCAAGCTGTGGGAACGCGAAAGTGGCACAAGCGGCCCCGACAAGGTGCAGGAATTGACGACGTGAAAGTGTCACAATGGCCTCCTCTCAATGGCTAGCCGCACGGATTAGTTCCGCCGTCAGATCGGCACGGTGGCCGGATCATAATCGAACAGACCGCGGTCTTCGGCATTGCGTCCCGGATTGAAATTTTCAAGATGTGAGCCTTGCAGCGCAATGGCCTGCTCGCGAGATTCGAGTTGCACGGCATTGGCACGTTGCCTGCGCGCTCTTTCGTAAAGCGCCAGTGCTTCCTCGACCGTGGAAGCCTTGGCAAAGCATCGGCCGAGCACCGTACCATCTTCGATCGCCATGACCGCACCCTGGCCAAGAAACGGCGACATCGGATGGGCGGCATCGCCAAGCGTGGACACGCGGCCTATCGTCCATTGCGGCAGCGGCTCGCGGTCGCGCAGTCCCCATTTGAACAGCGCATCCGGCTCAATCGATTCGATCATGCGCATGACCTGCGGATGAAAGTCTCGGTACAGCTCCAGCAATTCCGAAACTTCGGCCCGAATGGCCCATCCTTCAGCCTCCCATCGGGGTTGCCGCGCGTTGGCGACAATGTTCATCACGGAGTCTTTGCGCAGAAGGTAATGCAGAAACATGCGGCCGGGCCCGATGTAGAGGCAGCGCGACGGCGTCCGCGATTCCGGCGGCAGGATCGCCGCGGGTACAAGCGCGCGAAATGACACTTGCCCGGTATAGGCAACTGGCGCGGAATCATGGACCTTGTCGCGGACGGCCGAGCGGCCGCCGTCGCAGCCGATCAACGCGTCTGCGCTCGCGACCACGCCGTTTGCAAATCGGGCGACGACACCGCTATCGTCTTGCGAGAGATCAGTGAAGGCATGCGCGAGGTGAATGCAGCCGGAGTCGTTGGCGAGCACTGCGGCGCTCAGAGCGTTGTGGAGGTCCGCCCGGTGAACTTGGAAATAGCCCGCGCCGTATTTCAACCTGTAGGCATCGCCGTGAGATCGATGCTCTATGACTTCCCCGGTACGGTAGTGCTTGATCAGCAGCCCGGCCGAAACGTTCGACGTTGCCGCGATTACATCGCCGACGCCGAGGAAATCCAGCGCATGCATCGCATTCGGCGTGACCATGAGGCCCGCGCCGAATTCCCTGAGTTCGGGCGCCTGCTCGTAGATTGACACGCGCATCCCATGACGTTGCAGCGATAGGGCCGCCGCCAATCCCCCGATCCCAGCGCCGATGATGATGACGCGGCAGTCGGTCATCCGAGGCGAACGCTCGGGCGATGAAGTGGCCCACGTTGCGGTGCGGCGAGCGTCGGTCTGGCGGGGCGGAAGATGCCGCATCATAGCTCTCCTGCGGGAAATCCCGTTCGGGGATCGTGTTGCGATCGGGCGGCCGCATCTCGTCGCCACGATTTCAACGCTAGCTCCGTCGCTCATAATCATGTAATTCTATTGTCGAATGAGGACATAACTTTCGCTCATGAGCGCGACGGGCCCCTTGGATGAACGCGTGATGCGGCGGCTCAAGTTGCGCGAGTTGCGCATTCTCATGACGGTGGCGGAGGCGGGCAGCATGGGCAAGGCGGCCGTCCAGCTCGCCCTCTCCCAGCCCGCAGTATCGAAAGCGATCGGCGAAATGGAGCACACGCTTGGCGTCCCGCTTCTCGATCGCACGACGCAAGGCGTCGAGCCGACGCCCTATGGCCGCGCCTTGCTCAAATGGGCCATCGCGGTGTTCGACGACCTGCGCCAAGGCGTGCGGGAGATCGAGTTCCTGGCCGATCCGACCGGCGGCGAAGTTCGGGTCGGCTGCGGCGAGATTATGAATGCGGGGCTGCTTCCGGCCGTCATCGATCGGCTATCGCGGCAATATCCGCGTCTGGTGTTTACCGTTACGCAAGCCCCCGGGATCGCAGAACAATATCGCGACCTACGCGAGCGCCGCGTCGACGTCGTATTCGGGCGCATGATGACGCCGGTCGAGGACGAGGATTTGGATAGCGAAATCCTGTTCGAGGATCCGCTCATCGTGGTGGCAAGCGCAGGCAGCAAATGGCTTCGACGCCGCAAGATCGAGCCCGCCGAACTGGTCGACGAGCCTTGGTGCCTCACGCGCTATGACAGCGCCATCGGACCATTCGTTGCCCAGGCATTCCGTGCGCGGGGTTTGGGAGTGCCCCGCCTTACCGTCAGATCGAATTCCCCGCACCTGTTCTACGCCATGGTGCACACCGGCCGCTTCCTGTCGGTGGCGCCGGCCTCGACGCTGCGGTTGAGCGGCAAGCGCCTGGGATTGAAGGCCGTGCCGGTCGACATTCCGATCCTACTCGGCCCCATCGGCATCATCACGTTGAAGAACCGTACCATCAGCCCGGTGGCGCAACTCTTCATCGACTGCGCCCGCAAGCTCGCCAGGCCGTTCGCGAAGTCCAATTGAAGGGGATTCACTGCGCCGGAACTCGTCGGATAGCTGCGCACCAAATGGCCGGTTGTCGTCCATGGTTGAAGCCACCCCGGCCGGCCGGAGGGTTCGCTGTCCGAGGTGGACCTGCCGCAAATGGGGCGCATCCAATCAATATCTTGAGCGGACCGAAAACGGCCCAAGCCGCTTCACCCAGGAACCGTCCGCGCCATTTTTGGCAAAACGAAATACCCCCAAAATATAGCGTTCAATCAACGGCTTGCGCACACCGCCAAAAACCCAGCGGGCGCCGGTGTTCCGGCCCCAGTCCACCGTGATGCCGCTGGCCCGGATGAGCCGGCCCGTTTCTCGATCTCGCGTGCGACGAATGCCGCGAGATATTCCGGCGTCTGGCGTTCAGGCGAGGCCGGGGCGGCGGAGCGTGGGCATGACGAATGGTCCTACGCGAGCTTCACGGTCCCGGCGATGGCGTCCTTGCCGAGCGCTTCGAACACCTTGGCGACGATGCCCTTGGCGTCGAGACCGGCCTTGGCGTACATGGCGTTGGGCGAGTCCTGATCGATGAAGATGTCGGGCAACACCATGGTGCGAAGCTTAAGGCCGCGGTCGAGCGTGCCGGTCTCAGCCAGGGCCTGCAGGACGTAGGCCCCGAAGCCGCCGATCGAGCCTTCCTCGATGGTGATCATGACCTCATGCTCTCGCGCGAGCCGCAGCACCAGGTCGGTGTCGAGGGGCTTTGCAAACCGCGCATCGGCCACCGTCGTCGACAGGCCGAAGCCCGCCAGTTCGTCTGCCGCCTTCAGACACTCGCCAAGACGCGCGCCGTAGCAAAGCAGCGCGACCTTGTCGCCTTCGCGCAGGATGCGGCCGCGGCCAATTTCGAGCGGTTGGCCTTCGCTCGGCATCGGCACGCCGAGGCCCTCGCCGCGCGGATAGCGAAGCCCGGAAGGGCGATCGTCGATTGCAACCTGGGTCGCCACCATGTGGACGAGGTCCGCCTCATCGGCGGCCGCCATCAGGACGAAGCCCGGCAGGCAGCCGAGATAGGCGACGTCGAATGCGCCCGCGTGGGTCGGGCCGTCGGCGCCGACCAGGCCGGCCCGGTCCATGGCAAAACGCACCGGCAGCCGCTGAATGGCAATGTCGTGGACCACCTGGTCGTAGGCGCGCTGCAGGAACGTCGAGTAGATCACGGCGAACGGTTTGAAGCCTTCGGTCGCAAGCCCGCCCGCGAATGTCACCGCATGTTGCTCCGCAATACCGACATCGAAGGTGCGGTCCGGGAACGCCTTGCCGAACAGATCAAGTCCGGTGCCCGATGGCATAGCGGCCGTGATGGCGACGATCTTGTCGTCCTTGCGGGCTTCCGCAATCAGGCTCTCGGCGAACACCTTCGTGTAAGAGGGCGCTGCGGCCTTGGATTTCGTCTGCATGCCCGTCGCCACATCGAAGGCGACCACGCCATGATACTTGTCGGCGGAAGTCTCGGCCGGCGGATAGCCCTTGCCCTTCTGGGTCACTACGTGGACCAGGACCGGTCCTGACTTGGCGTCGCGCACATTGCGCAGCACGGGCAGGAGGTGATCGAGATTGTGCCCGTCGATCGGGCCGACGTAATAGAAGCCAAGTTCCTCGAACAGGGTACCGCCCGTGATCATGCCGCGCGCATATTCCTCGGCGCGCAATGCGCGCTTTTCGAAGAATTTCGGCAGACGGCGGGCAAGCTGCTTGCCGATTTCGCGCAGCGACATGTAGGTGCGGCCGGTCAACAGCCGCGACAGATAGGCCGACATGGCGCCGACCGGCGGCGCAATCGACATGTCGTTGTCGTTGAGAATGACGATCAGCCGCGAATCCATGGCCCCGGCGTTGTTCATGGCCTCGTAGGCCATGCCGGCCGACATCGCGCCATCGCCGATGACGCAGATGACGTTGTTGTCGCGATTTTCTATCTTGCTCGCCACTGCCATGCCAAGGCCGGCGGAGATCGAGGTCGACGAATGGGCGGCGCCGAACGGGTCATATTCGCTCTCGGCACGTTTGGTGAAGCCCGAGAGGCCGCCGCCCTGGCGGATCGTGCGGATACGGTCGCGGCGCCCGGTCAGGATTTTATGCGGATAGCTCTGGTGGCCGACGTCCCAAACCAATCGGTCGCGGGGCGTATCGAAGACATGATGCAGCGCAACCGTCAGCTCCACCACGCCGAGGCCGGCGCCAAGATGCCCGCCGGTCTTGGATACCGCGTTGATGAGATCGTATCGCAACTCGTCGGCAATTTCGCGCAGCCGTGCGGGTTCGAACCGTCGCAGATCTTCAGGGGTGCGGATTTGGTCAAGAAGCGGAGTTTTGGATGGCTCGTACAAAGGCATACTCCCAGCCCACGCACAAAAGTTGGTCACGGCACATTTACAGGGCGGTGATGAGGCGCGCGACACTAGACGACACAAGGCGGCATTGAAACCACCCGCTGAAAAAAAGCAATTCACCTGATTTTTCAGTTGGTTTCAATCGATTGACGGGGGCCAGGCGGGAACTTTCGCGGTCGCAGCGCATTGTCTATGCCGGCTTTGTGCATTTCGGTGCTGCCGATCCGGTCTGGACCGGCTAAACGGATGGGGGGACGCTTGACCAAAGAACGTGAATCCGGGGCTATGGTTCCAAAGCGCTATTTTCTTCACGCCTCGGGATTTGATCCGTACGATTCGGTCGCCCAATACCGCCGCTTTGTGCGGGAAGTGGCCCGATTTGCCGCGACGTGGAACGTCAAGGCGCAGGTTTCTGCGATCCATCGAAGTGGCGTCCCTGACGGCCATTGGACCGTGATGACGCAAGCGCCAGGCTGGCAGGTCGTCACGGTGTTCGAGCTACTCGACTGGAGCGACATCGTGCGTGGCGAACTCAAACGGCCCTCTGCCCGCAGGCTCGCTGAGGGCTTGGCGACGTTCGCGGAATTCATCTCTTCCGGCACGGCACGGCGCTATTTTACCGCCAACTGGCGCTACGGCATGTTTTTCCTCGTACCGTTCCTTAACGTGTTCTTGTTCGCCGCCCTCGCGGTCCTGGCTGCCGATTATGTGGGCACCGCCGTTGCGGCCGCCCTCGCGTCGATGCTTTCGGGCATCGCGGCAGCAGCGGCCGCCGCCTTGCTCGTATTTGCGGCATTGATGCGTTGGCCGGGCGAGCGCTGGCGCGTCCCTCACGCCTTGGCGGACTGGATCTTCGCCCGCGAATACATGCTAGGCCGGCATCCCAAAATGAACGCGAGAATCGAGGCTTTCGTGGCGCACGTCGTTGCGTGCGCGCGCCGCGCCGATGTGGAAGAGATCGTCATCGCCGGTCACAGTCTCGGCGCCATAGTGGCGGTCGACGTGCTGGCGCGCGCCTTCGATCGCGACCCCGCGCTTGGGCGCCACGGCCCGAAGCTCAACCTCCTCACCGTCGGGGCAACCATTCCGAAGCTCGCGCTCCACCCACGCGGGGCTTGGTTGCGCGAGAGCGTGCGGCGCCTGGCGGCCGAGCCTTCGCTGACCTGGGCCGAATATCAGGCGCGCGACGACTTCATCAGCTTTCATAAATTCGATCCGGTCAAGCTCACGCGTCTCCCCTCTCCCCCGCAAGCAGGGAAGGATAAATCGATCTGCCCTCCCCCGCTGGCGGGCGAGGGCAGCGAGGGGGGCGACGGGCCGATCATCCGCCGGGTGCAGATCCATCAGATGCTCAGCGCGCCGACCCTGCGCCGGCTTCGCTTCAGCTACATGCGGCTGCACTACCAGTTCGTCATGGCGAACGAGCGGCGTGCCGCCTATGACTATTTCATGCTGATGTGCGGTCCAGCGCCGTTCCGGCGCACAGCCACTCAACCGAACGGACCTGCCGACCTTTACGGCGCCGATGGCGCGTACGCCGTCCCCTCCCTACCCGCTGGGAGCGCGGGCGTCCCGCCCGCTCCTCCCCCACCCTACCCTCCCCCGCAAGCGGGGGAGGGTAGGGTGGGGGCTGCGGGCGAGACGCCCGCGCTCCCAGGGGAGGGCAGGGAGGGGGCAGCGGCGGTCGATCCGCCATGACACCGTTCATTGCAAAGCTCGTGTGGGTGGCCGGAATCATCGGCTGGTATGTGATCCGCTATCCGCACCAGCGGCGCTCGCGAAAGACCCCGATCGCCTCGCGCCGCGAGCGCGTGCGGGAAGGCATTCTGCTGGCGACCTCGTTCACGGGCCTGTTCATCCTCCCGCTGATCTACGTGACGACCGGCAAGCCGCAGGTCGCGGACTATCCGTTTCATCCGCTGCTGGCGTGGTTGGGGACAGCCACGTTCGCCATGGCGCTCATCGGGTTCTATCGCACCCACCGCGATCTCGGCCGGTTCTGGTCGGTGACGCTGGAGATCCGGCAGACCCATGAGCTCGTCACCACCGGCGTCTATCGCCATGTGCGCCATCCGATGTATGCGGCGTTCTTCCTGTGGGCGATCGCGCAGGCCCTGCTGCTGCCCAATTGGATCGCCGGCCCCGCCGGCCTTGTCGGCTTCGGCACCCTGTTCGGGCTGCGGGTCCGGCGCGAGGAGCGGATGATGGAAGCGGCGTTCGGGGATGCCTACCGGGCCTATGCGGCGCGCACCTGGCGGGTGATTCCGGGCGTATTCTGAGGAGAACCGGGATGGACTATCAAGGTCGAACTGTCGTCATCACCGGCGGCACCGGCGGCCTCGGCACCGCTGTCGTAGAGGCGCTGATTGCCGCCGGCGCCATCTGCCATGTGCCCTACCGCGCCGAAGCGGAGGCGCAGACGCTGCGGCAGCGCGACCACCCGCAGGTGACCCTTCATGCGCAGATCGAGTTGACCGATGAAGATGCGGTCGGGCGCCTCTACGGGCAAATTCCGAACTTGTGGGCCTCAATCCATCTCGCGGGCGGCTTTGCTCCCGGTCGCATCGCTGCGGCCGGAAAATCGGTTCTTGCGAGCCAGCTCGATATCAACGTCATGACCTGCTACCTGTGCTGCCGCAGCGCAGTGATGGCGATGGCAACAAATTCCGCCGGCGGGCGCATCGTCAACGTGGCAGCCCGTCCGGCCTTGGAATGGCGTGGCGGCGCCGGCATGGCGGCCTACGCCGCAAGCAAGGCGGCGGTGGCAGCGCTCACGGTTGCGCTTGCCGAGGAGGTCGCCAAGGACAACATCCTGGTCAACGCGGTTGCGCCGTCGATTCTCGACACTCCGGCCAACCGCGCAGCGATGCCGAAGGCCGATCATGCGGCGTGGCCCAAGGTCGAGGAGGTCGCGCAAACGATCCTGTTCCTGGCGTCGCCCGCCAATAAGGTGACGCGCGGCGCGGTCGTTCCGGTCTACGGGCGGGTGTAAGGCAGGTGTGGCACAGCAATGGTGTGATATCGTTTGATCGGACGAACTGAGATGCCGACAATAAGCGTCTTCTACGGAATATCGATTCTCATGTTTTACGCGGACCACGCTCCACCGCATTTCCATGCGCGCTATGGCGGCAAAGAAGCGACGATCGATATCCGGCAACTCAAAGTCATGAGCGGTGCTCTGCCCCCTCGTGCGTTAGCACTGACACTGGATTGGGCGAAGCTGCATCAAAATGAACTTTTGGCTGATTGGGAACTTTGCGCAAGCAAACAGGCGCCGCAATCCATCGCGCCGCTGGAGTAAGAGACATGGATTGGGATGTGACACAGGTGCGTATCGTAGACGACCGCACCTTGCATGTGAGCTTCCGCGACGGAATCGCGGGAGTGGTTCACTTCGAGACGACGTTTTTCAGCGGAGTTTTCGAGCCCCTTCGGGATTCCGTGCAGTTTCGCAAAGTGCATGTTATCGATGGATTTGTGACCTGGCCGTCCAGCAACCTGGATTTGGCACCGGATGCCATGCACGATGAAATCAAAGCCAACAAGCAGATGATCCTGAAATAGCAGCATGCCTTTCGGGTGCGGTGCCCACCACCGCGTTCCTGCGTGGCGGTGGGCACTGCTGGGCACGGACCGCGCGCCGATGGCGACGCCTTAGCCTGCGAGATTTGCGCGATGGATCGCTGGGTCAAGCCCGGCGATGACGGCCGAGTCAAAAAAGCAGGTCAGGTCGCCGCTTCGACCGGAGCAAGAGCGCGCGAGGGACGGGCAAGCTTCCTGATGGCGCCGGTCGCGATGATGGTGCGGTTGTCCGCGTAGGCCTCGTGGTTTTTCTCGATATCGCCGAGGTCGTAGAGATAGTTGACCATCAGGCCGCAGGCATGGCGCCGGCCGCGATCTGAAAGATCAGCCGGCCAATTGAGCCGTTCCAGGCTGGCGCCGTTGCCGAGGTGGAAACGGGCGACCGCATCGAGCGGAGAGCCGACGGAATTGCGCGCGGTCATGAAATAGGTCGCGGCGGCACGCAGCATAGGCTCGCGCATCGCGTCGAGTGCGGCCTTGTCGCTCCACCACTCCGGCTGGTCGAGCCCCGCGAGTGCGGCGCGGTCGGCTTCCGCCAGCGCGGGCGACGGCTGGGTGCGCTGGCGCGCCAGCCAGCCGGCGAAATTCGGCACCGGCGACAAGGTCACGAAGGTGGAGAGCCGCGGCATCTCGCGGCAGATCTCCGCTACCACCTGCTTGATCAGGAAGCTTCCGAACGTAACGCCCGCAAGGCCGCGTTGGCAGTTCGAAATCGAGTAGAACACCGCCGTGGTGGCGCGCTCGGGATCGAGCGGCTCGCGCTTAACCTCCAGGATCGGGGCGATGGCGCCGGGGATTTCCCTGGTCAATGCCACCTCGACGAAGATCAGGGGCTCGTCAATCAGCGCCGGGTGGAAGAAGGCGTAACAGCGCCGGTCCGGCGAGTCGATGCGCCCGCGCAGGTCAACCCAATCGCGGATCTGGTGGACCGCCTCATAACGGATGATCTTTTCCAGCACCACGGCCGGCGTCGACCAGTCGATCCGGCGCAGCACCAAGAACCCGCGGTTGAACCAGGTCGAAAACAGATGGGCGAAATCGGCGTCGACCGCTGTGAGGTCGTCCCGGCGCATCAGCGTGTCGAGCAGTTGGCCGCGCATTTCGACGAGCGTACGCGTGGCCTGGGGCGCCAGATTGAGCCGGCGCAGCAGTTCCATCCGCCGCGGCTCGGTCGCCGCATGAAGCTCGGCGGCGGCGACATCGGAGGGCTTGTTTCGCCATGCCTCCATGGCGGCCTCGATCCGGGCCGGATCGGTGCCGAAGCGGGTTGCCAGCGCCTCGAAAAACGCGATGCGGGGGCCGATGGTAAGATCGTCATAGCGCGCGAGGATCTCGCGCGCGAGCGCAACGCCCGACGCCTCGCCCCGGTTCGACAACAACTCCTCGCACAGATCGGCGAGATTCTCGGTCGTCGCGGCGGGGCTGTCGCGGCGCTCGCGGGCGCGATCGATCAGCAAGCGTCCGCGCTCTGAGATCGCCTGCAGCAATTCGCCGAAAAAAGACGTATTCATCTTACCGCCCGGTTCATCCGCCCATTACGGCCGTCGCGAGCCAAGTCGCGATTCCCGGAAATATACATAATATGATGACAGCAAAAATCATCAGCGCAACAAATGGCATCACGCCCCAGATCACGTCCTGCAGCGGGATATCGGGTGCGATGCTCTTGATGACGAACAGATTCAGCCCGACCGGGGGGTGGATCAGGCCCAATTCCATCACGATCGTCATGATGACGCCGAACCAGATGAGATCGAAATGAGCCGCCCGCAGAGGCGGCAGGATGATCGGAGCGGTCATCAGGATGATCGACACCGGCGGCAGGAAGAAGCCCAGCACCACAACCATCAACAGGATGGCGGTGAGGAGGACCCAGCGCGAAAGGTCGAGCGACACGATCCATTCCGCGGTCGACTGGCTTATGTGCAGGTAGCTCATGACATAGGAATAAAGCAGCGACATGCCGATGATGAGCATCAGCATGGTCGATTCGCGCAGCGTCGCCGTGAGAATAGGTGCGAGATCATGAGCCCTCCATACGCCGTAGATCGATGCGATCAGCAGGAGAGCAAGAACCGCGCCAAGGCCGGCGGTCTCCGAGGGGGTCGCAAAGCCGCCATAGAGGGCAATCATCACCCCGGTGAGCAGAACCACGAACGGCAGAACGCGCGGCAGCAGCTCGAAGCGGTCCCGCAAGGTGAGTTCGTCCGGGCGCAGCAACTCGGACATCACTCCGGAGCGCTTGCGTGCCGCCACGGCGGCGCGATATTCGAGCCGGAACCGCCAGCCCGTATAGCCAGCGAACAATACGACCAGCAACAGGGCCGGGCCGATCGCGGCAAGGAACAGGCGGCCGAGCGATTGTTCGGCCGCCACGGCGTAGAGGATCATGGTGATTGACGGCGGCAGCAGGATGCCGAGCGTGCCGCCCGCCGCGATGATTCCGGCGGCGAAGCCGCCCGAATAGCCGCGTTTGCGCATTTCCGGAATGCCGGCCGAGCCGATCGCCGAGCAGGTCGCGGGCGAGGACCCCGCCATGGCGGCGAACAGCGCGCAGGCGAACACATTGGCGATGCCGAGCCCACCTGGAATGCGGTGCATCCAGGCATGGAGCGCGCCATAGAGGTCCTGGCCGGCGCGCGACCGGCCGATCGCCGAGCCCTTGAGGATGAAGAGCGGGATCGACAGCAGCGTGATGGACGCCATCTCCTCATAGACGTTCTGCGTAATCGTATCGACCGAAGCCGCCGGCATGAAAATGATCATGAACACGGTTGCGACCGCACCGAGCGCGAAGGCGATCGGCATGCCGGCGAACATGGCGAGGAGCGTGGCGGCGCCGTAGAGGAGCCCGATGGTGGCGGTCGTCATTCAGGCGACCTTCGCGGTGTCAGCGCGAGAAGAGCCTGCATCAGGATTTGGGCGGCGAGGAGAGTCATACCGACAGTCATGAGCGAATAGGGGATCCACAGCGGCGGCCCCCACGTGGATTCCGAATGAAAGTTCTCGGTCCAGGCCTCGGCGAGCAGCAACCAGGATTTCCAGGCAAAAAAAGCGCAGAACGCGAAGCTCGCACCATCGACCAGGATCTGCCGCACGTGATTGACGCCTGCCGGCAGCAGGCCGACGATCGCCTCGATGGCCACGTGCCCGCGCCGATCCTGGATCGAGGCCGACGACATGAAAACCGCGCCGACGATCAGGAACACCGACAATTCGTCCTGCCAGTCGGTCGAAAGGTGCAGGAAGTAGCGGCTCGCGACACTGTAGGTGAGCACAAACGAGGCAATGACGAGGGCGATCGATGAGAGCAGCACGATGGTTCGATTGACGAAAGCGAGCGCACGGCCGACCGGACCGCGAGCGACCGCCGCGGGCGCCGGCGCAGTCTCGATCGCGTCAAGCGTGTGAACCATCGACAGGCATCACCAGTAGGGTGGGCAAAGGCGGCCGGGGTGTTGCAGTGTTGGCGCAATTTTGCTTTCCGCCTTTGCCACGCGGTCCGGCGCGATTGCTAAACACAGGCAAAGTCGGACGGCGTGGGCAAAGGCGCGCGAGGCAGGTGCAACTTGCCATCGGCTGCACCCGGCGCCTTCGCCCACCCTACGACGCCCAGCGCTCATCGCAACGCGCCCTACGACACCCGCACCTCTTCGGCGAGTTTCAGCAACTCAGCCGACAGGGCGGTCTTCTGGGCGTAGTCCTTCCAGGCGGTGTTGCGGGCGATGGCCCGCCATTTGTCGACGGTCGCCTCGTCGAGATCGGCCACTTTGGCGCCCTTCTTGGCGTAGACGTCCGCAACCTTCTGGTCGTCGGCCATGGCCTCTTTGGTGCCGAACTGCTCAAGTTCGGCGCCGAGCGCCACGATGGTATCGCGCTGCGCCTTCGGCATGGCATCGAAGATCTGCTTCGACATGATGAGCGGCTCGAGCATGAACCAATAGGACTTGCCGCGTCCCGTGGTCAGGCTCTTGGCCACCTCCTCAAGGCGGAACGAGATCAGGCTGGTCGAGGACGTGATGGCGGCATCGCAGGCGCCGGTCTGCATCGCGGCATAAAGCTCGTTCGACGGCGTCGTCAGTGTCGTGGCGCCCGCGGCTTGCAGCACCATATCCATCTCCCGGCTGCCGCCGCGGACCTTCAATCCCTTGGCGTCCTGAGGGTTGACGATCGGCACGCTGCGGCTCGCGACGCCGCCGGCCTGCCAGATCCAGGACAGGATGACGACCCCCTTTTCGGCCAGGAACGCGCTGAACTTCTGCCCCACCGCGGAATTCTTCCAGGCGGCGCCTTGCGCGTATGTACTCACCAGGCCGGGCATCAGCCCGATGTTGAGCTCGGCATATTCGCCGCCCGCATAGGAGATCGGATAAAGGCTCAAGTCGAGCGCGCCTTTGCGCACCGCCGAAAATTGGGCCACCGTCTTCATCAACGAAGAATTGGGGTAGACTTGCGCCATCACGGCGCCATTGGTGCGCTTTTCGAGTTCGACGGCGAATTTCTTGCACAGCCGGTCGCGGAAATCGCCTTCATCAATGGTGCCGCCCGGAAATTGGTGCGAAATCTTGAGCGTCTGAGCCGCCGCAAGCGAACCCATGCGCGCTGATGCAATGAGGGCGGGCGCGGCAAGCGCTCCCGACAGCACGTTGCGTCGCGATATGGTCACGGCATTCCTCCATTTTTTGTTCCCGTGAGGGATTCTGTCATCGAACGGTAACTTACCGCGAAAGTCAAAAAATGTCGCTACCCTGGACGTCGAGCCAAGGCCGCGACATACACAGGAGCGCTCATTAGCCGCAGCGCAAGGACCGAAGGGGGACAATACGGTGACTGCAACCGACGCCGCCACGACTTCGATCGACGTGCTTAGCACCCTGGCGTTGCGCGGGGTGCTCCTTGAGGTCGCGGACGAGTTCCGCGCGCTGACCGGGCTCTCCTTCACGGCGACCTACAAGTCGACCAACATGGTCCTCAACCTGATCGCCGAGGGCGCGACCGCCGACATGACCATCATCACCCGGGAGGCCATCGATCGCCTGGTGCGAGAAGGTATCTTGGTGGACGGCAGCACGGCGGACCTTGCCCAATCGGGCGTCGGACTCGCGGTGCGGGCCGGCGCGCCGAAGCCGGATATCAGCACGGTTGCGGCGCTGCAGCGCACGCTCCTGGAAACGAAGTCGATCGCCTTCACGCGGCATGGCGCCAGCGGCGTACACTTCGCGCAGGTGATCGAGCGGCTCGGCATCGCGGATGAAGTGCGCCGCAAGGCCCACATCGGCGACGCCTATATAGGCGAAGTTGTCGCGCGAGGCGAAGCCGAGATGGCGGTGCAGCAGATCAGCGAATTGATGCCGGTGAAAGGCATCGACATCGTCGGGCCTCTGCCGGATGACGTGCAGAAGATATCGGTGTTCGCGGCGGGCGTTTTTCGTGCTGCGCGCAATCCAGGCCGAGCGGAGAAGCTGATTGCCCATCTGGCCGATCCTCGGCTCGCGCCGCTGCTGATCCGCAAGGGGCTCGCGCCCGCCAGGTCGGCGGGATAACGGAGAGGTCAAGATCCCTTGACATGCGCCTGCTCCGCGTGCCCCTACGGGCACGAAGTCTTCCCCTGCCTCATCGCAACATCTTGGCCGTGCCGCGGCCTTAGCTTAAGTCCGGAGTACTCTCCATGCGCATAGACGCATACACCCACTTCATTCCGAAGAAATTCTTTGAAGCGGTCGAAAAAATTCCCGGGGCCGGTACGGACATCGGCAAACGTATGCGTGGCGTGCCGTGCCTCATGGACCTCGACGAGCGCCGCCGCATCGTCTCCCTGTTTCCGGATTACGCGCAAATCCTGTCCTACCCGATGCCGCCGCTTGAGAGCTTCGCGGCCGGCGATCAGCTCGACGACCTCACCCGCATGATCAACGACGGCTTCGCCGAAATCGTACGCCAGCACTCCGACCAGTTCCCGGGCTTCGTCGCCCAGGTCTCGCTCGCTTCCCCGGCCGGGGCCATCAAGGAGGCGCAGCGCGCGATCCAGGACCTTGGCGCCTGCGGGGTGCAGATATTCACCAACGTCAACGGCACGCCGATCGACCGCCCGCAATACGAGGAATTCTGGTCGGCGATGGAAAAGCTCGACAAGCCGATCTGGATGCACCCGGCGCGCACCGCCGCGCGCCCCGACTATGTGGACGAGAAGAAATCGCTCTATGAGATCTGGTGGACGTTCGGCTGGTCCTACGAAACCGCGACCGCGATGGCGCGCCTCGTCTTCTCCAAAATCATCGACCGCCACCCCGACCTGAAGATCATCGTCCACCATTTCGGCGGCATCGTGCCGATCCTCGAAGGCCGCATCGGCCCCGGCTGGGACCAGCTCGGCGCCCGCACCTCCGACGAGGATTACGTCAGCCTGCGCAAGAGCCTGAAGAAGCGCCCGCTCGACTACTTCAAAGAGAATTTCTACGCCGACACCGCCGTATTCGGCGCCGACGCCGCGACCGTGTGCGGGCTCGCGTTCTACCCGACCGAAAAGGTGCTGTTCGCTTCCGACTGTCCGTTCGATCCCGAGAAAGGGACGGGATATATCCGTGAGACGCTGCGCATATTGGAGTCGCTCAGTCTGGCGAAGGATGTGCAGGAGAAGATTTTCCACGGGAATTTGGAGAAGATTACGGGGAAAAGGTTTGTGAAGTAGGCACACAACGTCCGTAGTCAGTAGTCCTGGGGAGAACCTGCTTCACACGCCGCGCCAAAAATGCTCTAGCGTCGCG
>WNFR01003968.1_pt1 | contig 25983 bp, 17 predicted proteins | sample 5400221 | NCBI WGS metagenome assembly WNFR01 (sample SAMN13153357, study PRJNA577476) | soil metagenome | isolation source: 40 cm soil under Madrone tree | place: USA:California | collected 2016-06-14
CCAAAAACAACTCGTCTTCGTGGTCGTGATGATGCCAGGTAAAAGGGCCCTGGAATTTAACGAGCTTTATTAGTTGGCGGTTGAGTTCTCCGGCGATGCGCGGGTTCCAATGATCATTGATGAGCGAAAGCTTCTCGGCGAGATTGATCTTCAGCATCTTAGTGTGGAGCGCGGTAACTTGTTACCGCTTTCAAAAGCCGCGACTTGTCGCGGCCAGCCAAAAGCCGCAGTTATCGACTCGCGGCGACGAGTCGCCGCTTTGACAAAGCGCTGACAGGTCAGCGCACTCCAAATTATTTCACCAGCCCCATCTGCCAAAGCATGAACGCATAATCGAAGGCGGTCTCGTGAAACGCGTCATAGCGTCCCGAGGCCCCGCCGTGACCCGCGCCCATATTCGTCTTCAGCAACAATGGATTGTGATCAGTCTTCAGCTCGCGGATCTTGGCGACGAACTTCGCGCCTTCCCAGTAGGGCACCTGACTGTCGTTCAGCGAAACTTTCACCAGCATTGCCGGATAGTTTGCCGTGTGCACATTGTCGTAAGGTGAATACTTCTTCATGTAATCGTAGGCCGGCTTCTCGTTCGGATTGCCCCACTCGATGTATTCGCTGGTGGTCAAAGGCAGGGACGCATCGAGCATCGTGTTGAGCACATCGACGAAGGGCACCTGGGCCACGACGGCTTTGAACAGATCGGGACGCATGTTGGTAACAGCGCCCATTAACAAGCCGCCGGCGCTGCCGCCCTGAATTACCAGACGATCGCTGGAAGTATATTTCTCTTTGACCATATGCTCGGCGCAGGCGATGAAGTCGGTAAAGGTATTCATCTTTTGCATCATGCGACCAGCATCGCGCCAGGGCTCGCCCAACTCGCCACCGCCACGAATGTGCGCGATCACGAAAACAACGCCGCGATCAAGCAAAGCCAGGCGACTGGCGGAAAAGCTCGGCGAGATGGGAATGCCGTACGACCCGTAGGCATAGAGCAGCATCGGCGCCGTACCATCCAGCTTCACGCTGCGCTTGTAGACCACCGACATTGGGATCTTTGTGCCGTCAGATGCAGTCGCGAACACGCGTTCGGATTTGTAATTCGCTTTATCAAAACCGCCCGGGACCTCCGTCTGTTTCAGCAAAGTCGCCTGGCCCGTGTTCATGTCGTAATCAAAAACTGAACTCGGGGTGACCAGTGACTGATAGTTGTAACGCAGCACCTTCGTATCGAATTCCCGATTGGTGCTGAGTCCGGCGGCATAGACAGGTTCGGGAAACTGTATCCGGCTTCGTTTGTTCGTCTTGAAATCGACAACCTCGATTTGCTGCAAGCCGTTTTCCCATTCCGAGAGGACGGCGTGATCCTTGAACAGATCGACTCCGTCGATCTTAACGGCGGGGCGGTGAGCTACAAATTCTTTCCAGTTCTTTTCCGCCGGGTCGGACGCCGGCGCGGTGACCACTCGAAAGTTCTTGGCGCCTTTATTCGTACGAATGTAAAAAAGATCACCACGATGTTCGACGTCGTATTCGTGATCGGCCTGGCGCGCGATAATTGTCTTCCAGACGGCGTCGGGGTTATCGCCGGGGATATAGCGAAACTCGGTGGAAGTCTTGCTGAAAGCTTCGAGCAAGATCACCGCTTTGTCTCTGGAGCGCTGAACGCCAATGTCAAACAGCTCGTCTTTCTCGTCATAGATCAATTCGTACTTATCAGAGCCCAGAACGTGGCGAAACATTTTATCGTTGCGTTTGGTGACTGCATCTTCAGTTACGTAGAAAAGAGTTTTGTTGTCGGTGGCCCAGGCCAGGTCATCGACGCGCTCGATCTTCTCAGGCAGCAGTTCGCCGGTGCGCAGGTTCTTGACCTGCAGTGTGTACTGTCGATAACCGGTGTTGTCGGTTGAATAGGCCAGCAGCATGCCGTTATCACTCGGCGCAAAACTGCCGACGGCCATGAACTTCTGTCCCCTGGCCAGCTCATTCAGATCGAGGAGGATTTCTTCACCCGCGTCCAGGCTGCCCTGCTTGCGGCAATAGATGGGATATTGTTTTCCTTCGACGGTACGGGTGTAATAGAAAAAGTTGCCCCAGCGATACGGTACGTTCGTATCTGTCTGTTTGATGTGACTGAGAATCTCGGTGTAGAGCTTGTCCTGTAACGCCTCAGTAGGCTTCATCACGGCCGCGGCGTATGCGTTTTCCGCTTCCAGGTGGGCAATGACCGCGGGGTTTGTCTTTTCGCGCAGCCAGAAATAATTGTCGACCAGCCGGTCGCCGTTGATCTCAATAATCTTCGGTTTCTTTTCGGTAGGCACCGGTTGCAGCATCATAGATGTGTTTCCATCCTGGGCCGAGACTTTAAGGGCAATCATAGAAATTGAGAGCAGCAGCAGCGCAAGAATAATTCGGCGTTTCATGTTGTGTCTCCAGGTGTTTGGAGTTCCGACTTTAGTCGGTCCTTCGCTGTAAGAGGCCGGCTGAAGTCGCTACTCCAAACGGATGAATCAGGCGGGCGGTAGCCCGCCTCTAAACTAACCGATCTGTATTTTCTTGACGAGCGGACCCGCACGTCAGTCGTGGACCGTTCAACCACGAAGCGGATCGCCCCACCCCGACTGGACGTATTTTCCGTCCTTGACGATGCAGGGAACCGTAGGATCACCACCTGAAAGCTTGAGCATTTCCGCGCGTAGCTCGCGATTAGTCTGGGCATCATGATCAATGAACGTCATGCCTTTTGAATTGTAATAATCACGCGCTTGCTGGCAGTAGGGACAGCCAGGTTTGGTGTAAATAACCAATGCCACTCTTGTCTCCTCCGTCGGTGAAAATAGTTTAGCAGTTAGGCGGGGAAGTTGCGAAGCGCTTGGAGGAGCGCGGACATCTTGTCCGCCGGCGGGCGAAGCCCGCTCAGCTTTCCGCTTGATGCATCTATTTCGAAGCTGGTTCGCGCTGCGCGCTCAGGCGAGCTGGATGCCCGCGCTCCGGTAGAAATAAAAAAGGGACGAGCGTGCCTCAACGCTCGTCCCTCGCAGCATGACCAAGCAGGCTATCCGGATTTCAGCCCCTCCGGGTTGTAATGTTAGTCACGCTGATCCGTGGCCCTCTGACAGGGCTGTTTTCTGGCGATTACCTCGGCGGTTCGCGTTTGTCTTCGCGATAGTCGCGAACATCAGCCCGACGATCGCGAATATCCCTGCCCACGTCGCGCCGGTCACTCCGGATGTCGCGCGTGTCGCCACGGATCTCTCTGCGATCCTCGCGCAGTTCGTGTTTTGACGCATCGCCTTTTCTGTCGGCGCGCAGGTCACGAACATCGGCCCGGCGTTCACGTTCATCCTGACGAATGTCCCGCCGATCGTGGCGAATGTCACGCGTGTCGTTTCTAATGTCCCGACGATCTCGATGCAGGTCTCTCCCTTTTGGCCCGACCGCACCCGCTGCCCCGCATAACGCAGCGATCGCGAATGACACTAACAGGCTACGAAATACTATCCTTTTCATCGTTCGATTCCTCCTGAAGTCTTATTCGGTCCCGGCTTGCGCAAGTTCTGCAAGCTTCAGGTCCGCCTCCGAAGAGGCAGGAGGAGAGACAGCGCTGAGTCGACATTAAGTGTCGACCTCCGCGCTATCTTTCGCGGCGAACCCCTTACCAACGCGTTTAGACGCAGCCAGGACGCCGGTGGACGAAGTTTTTACAGCTGGAGTAAACAGTCTTTGGCCTGTTTCTCACAACTCAGATAGAATGCGCGCCGGAAAGCCCGGACGGCAGCACGTGGAAAGAATCCAGAGGAATGACCTCTGATCGGGGCTCGAAATCAACGCCAGGTTGTGGCATGGAACAGCAGATCCACTTTTGCACCACCGCTGATGGAGTGCGTATCGCGTACGCCACTGTCGGTGAAGGACCGCCGTTGGTGAAGGCCGCGAACTGGCTCAACCATCTTGAGTTCGACTGGCGCAGTCCGATTTGGCGTCACTTGCTTCAGGAGTTTTCGAGCGACCATCTGCTGCTTCGCTATGATGAGCGAGGCAACGGACTTTCGGATTGGAAGGTCGATAATCTCACCTTCGAAGCGTTTGTCCAGGACTTGGAAGCGGTCGTGGAAGCAGTCGGTTTGGACCGTTTTCCGATCCTGGGAATCTCTCAGGGAGGCCCGGTCGCGATTGCTTACGCGGTTCGCCATCCCGAGAAAGTCTCGCATCTGATCCTGTACGGCTCTTATGCTCGGGGTTTCGACAAACGCGGGCCAAGCCCCGAAGAGATAGAGCGCCGGCAGGCCGAGCTTACCCTGATCAAGGTTGGCTGGGGCCAGGACAATCCCGCTTTTCGCCAGCTCTGGACGACGCTCTTCGTGCCCGATGCGTCGCCAGAGGAATGGAACTCGTTCAATGACCTTCATCGTATCTCGACCTCACCTGAGAACGCGGTCAGACTTCTCAATGAGTTCGGCCAGATCGATGTGGTAAGCCTTCTTTCACAGGTGAAGGTTCCCACGCTCGTCATGCACTGCCGTGATGATTCCGTAGTGCCTTTCGAGGAAGGACGCCTGCTGGCCGCGAAGATTCCCGGGGCTCGCTTCGTTCCCCTGGAAGGAAAGAATCATTTGCTTCTCGCAGCTGAGCCCGCCTGGACGACGTTCGTCAGCGAAGTGCGACGCTTTCTCGGCGTCGCCCCGACGAGGGCCGGAGAGCCGAAGACAAAGAATGTTGTGAGCGGCGACCGGATCAGCGAGTCTGAATTGCCGAAACGCTACTCGATACTATCTTCGCTCGGCGCGGGCGGCATGGGCGAGGTGTATCTTGCCGAGGATACCAGGCTGGGTCGCAAGGTTGCGCTCAAGACTCTGCCTTCTCAGTTTACCAACGACAAGGAACGACTCCGTCGCTTTCAGCAGGAAGCGCGTGCAGCTTCGGCGCTCAATCATCCAAATATTCTTACGATTCACGAAATTGGCGTCGAGAGTGGCGAGCATTTCATCGCCACGGAATTCGTCGACGGTGAGACGCTGCGCGCAAAATTGAACCGCGGCCGAATCACACTCGATGAAGCGCTGAAGGTCGCGCAACAAACGGCGTTCGCCCTCACGGCAGCACATGGCGCGGGGATTGTGCATCGCGACGTCAAGCCCGAAAACATCATGGTGCGTCACGACGGCATCGTAAAGGTCCTGGATTTCGGTTTGGCCAAGCTGCTCGAACCCGGCGCTCGGGAAGCGAGTGATCCCGAGGCAGACACGCGGGTGTTGGTTCAGACTGAACCCGGCAAGGTAATGGGGACTCCGGCCTACATGTCACCTGAGCAAGCGCGCGGTCTCGAATCTGACGCGCGCACGGACATCTGGAGTCTGGGCGTCGTGCTTTACGAGATGATTGCCGGGCGGGCCCCGTTTCGGGGCGAGACAAGCAGCCACACCATTGTCGCGATTCTGGAAAGTGAGCCATCGCAACTCAACGTCTTTGCCCCTGCCATCCCGGCCGAGCTTGAACGCATCGTGCGCAGAACTCTGACCAAGGATCGCGACAGTCGCTATCAGACCTCCCGCGACTTGATGATCGACCTGAAGAACCTGCGCAGAGATCTCGATTTTCAATCAGAGATGCGACGTGCCGGCGGGCCCGACACGGGCGTCGCCGATGCGGCCTCTGCCGGTGGGGAAGTCGCGACACCTCCGGAGGCTGTGTTATCGGATCAGGCGACTAGCCTGATCGAACCGCGCTCGACATCAAGTGAGGCTAATCGCGGCGACGGATCCATTCGTTACCGGATTGGGGCGCTGGTCGCGATGTTGTTGCTCGCGATTGGAACGCTGGGTCTGTGGTATTACTTTCACCGGCAGAACGCGCCGGCTAAGATCGAATCCATTGCCGTGCTGCCGTTTGTAAACGAGAGCGGCAACGCTGACATGGAGTATCTCTCAGACGGCATCAGCGAATCGCTCATCAACAGCCTCTCGCAACTGCCAGGCATGAAAGTCATTGCCAGGAGTTCGAGCTTTCAATACAAGGGTAAGAATACAAACCCACAGGAAGTAGCGGCCGCGCTCGGTGTAGAAGCCATTCTAACCGGCCGCGTGATCCAGCGCGGCGACAATCTGCTAATCAGTGTGGAATTGGTGAATGCGCGCGATAGGACACAGATGTGGGGCGAGCAGTACAACCGCAAGCTGACAGACATTCTCGCCGTGCAGCAGGAGATCTCTCGTGAAGTCTCAGAGAATCTACGTTTGAAGCTGACCGGTGAAGAGCAGCAACGAATTTCTAAACCTTTCACCCGGAATGCCGAGGCTTATGAGCTTTTCCTCAAAGGCCGATATTTCCATGGTAAGTACACCGAAGAGGGATTGAATAAAGCTATTGAGTACTACCAGCAGGCGATCAGCAAGGACCCTAATTACGCCCTGGCCTATGCCGAGATGGGAAATGCGTTCAAGACACTGGGGGGCGTCCTCGGATTCACTTCACCGGTCACTGCTGCCCCTCCAGGCAAGGCGGCGATAATGAAAGCGCTGGCGATAGACGAGACCCTGGCTGAGGCCCACGCTGCACTCGCCGATTATGACCTCAACTTTGACTGGGATTGGCCGGGCGCCGAAAAAGAGTTCAGACGAGCCATCGAACTCGATCCAAACCAATGGAGAGCACATGCCGCAAGGGGCACATATTTGCAGTCGCTCGGGCGATTTGACGAGGCTGTCGCCGAAAGGGAACGCAGCCGCCAGCTCGATCCGACCTCACCCGGCGCGATTGCGAATGTTGGCTATCCGTTGTATTACGCGCGTCGCTTTGATCAAGCGCTTGAATACTACCGCAAAGCGCTGGAGTTGGATCCCGATTATTCCTGGGGCCACCTCTGGATTGGACAGGTGTATGTGCAACAGGGAAAATATGGAGACGCCATCGCCGAGATCAAGAGAGCAATCGCTCTCTCAGACGGCAACGTGAGAGGAATAGCAACGCTCGGACACGCTTACGGAGTCGCGGGTCAAAGAAGCGAAGCTTTGAAGATAATTGCCGAGTTGCAAGAACGAGCCAGACAAAAATATGTCTCGCCTTATTTCCTGGCTCTGGTTTATGCAGGACTCGGTGATAAGGATCAGGCATTCGCGCATTTGGAAGAGACCTATCAGGAACGACATCCTTATTTGATCCTCATTAAGGCTGAACCCGTTTTCGACGTTCTCCACTCAGACCGTCGTTTTGCTGATCTGGTTCGACGCATTGGAGTGCCCCAGTAGGATTTCCGAAACGCTATGAGCGAAACCAGATCTCCCGTTACGACAATTGCTCAATGCCGCGTCATCGCGAAGATCTGTGAAGCGGCACGGGCAAAGTCTATCGGGCGCGCGACTGGAAACTGGGGCGCGATGTGGCGATTGAGTCTTGCCCGCGGACTAGACCACGGAAGCTGCGCCACCCAACACCAAACCGGATCTCTGCTTACGACTTTATGTCGAACTCGCTTATCTTTATTCGAGCCAGGGAGGAATGATTCGCAATGGCGCTGATTTCAGCAAACGAACTAAAACGAAAGTTACTGATTGGAGTTGAAGGACAACCTTATGTGGTCCTGGAAGTTTTCTTTGCTTCGCCGACGGCGCGCGGTGCGGCCACGATGGTGCGCACTAAGCTCCGGCAATTGCTGACGGGGGCCGTATTGGAAAAGAGTTTCCGCGCAACCGAGAAGTTTGCAGAGCCCGACGTCGAGTTGGTGCCCGCGTCGTTTCTATACAGCGACGCCCACGGTTTTCATTTCATGGATGAAAAAAGCTACGAGCAGTTTACGTTCAGCGCGGACGATGTTGAGCCGGATCGTGGTTATCTGAAAGAGGGTGTTTCCTTACAGGTTTTGAAATACAACGGCGCGCCGGTCTCTCTACAACTCCCTCAATACGTCGAGCTGGCGGTAGCTTCTACGGAACTGGGTATGCGCGGCGACACGGCCGCCGGAGGGGCAAGCAAACAAGCGACCCTGGAGACCGGCCTCGCCGTGCGCGTGCCGCTCTTTATCAAGGAAGGCGAAGTGGTTCGGGTCAACACACAGACGGGCGAAGTCGCGGGTCGAGCGTAATGGCCCAGCCGGGTGAGGTCAGTACCGGGAGCGGTAGCGACCGGATCTTGTCCTCGCGATCTCTACCTGTGGAGTGTTGAACCCGGTCGCTACTGCTCCCGGTACTAACCTCGTCAACGTGCCGGTGCCGAACGGATTAGGACCCAATCGAATTCACCTACTGCTGGCTCACATCCGGGAACTCGGATAGAATCCCCCGACGTAACGTTTCGAGAATCGAATTTTGCGCGGCGGTGTTTCTTCATGAGCTCGTCCATGAAACCAGGCACCAGGCTAGGCCATTATGAAATCCGCTCAAAGATCGGCGCGGGTGGAATGGGCGAAGTCTACCTCGCGATCGATACAGAGCTCGATCGTACGGTCGCGATCAAGATTCTTCCCGCGGTCCTGGCCGCGGACGGGCAACGCCTGCAACGTTTCGTTCAGGAAGCAAAAGCAGCCTCGGCCTTGAACCATCCGCACATTCTCACGATCTACGAGATCGGTGTCACTGGCAATTCGCGTTTCATCGCTACTGAGTTCATTGACGGCGACACGTTGCGTCCGCACATCGGCGCGGGCATGAAGCTGGCAGAGGTGCTGGAGGTCGCAATCCAGGCGTGCGGCGCGCTGGCGGCCGCGCACGCGGCAGGCATCGTCCATCGCGACATCAAGCCCGAGAACATCATGGTCCGCCGCGATGGTTACATAAAGGTGCTCGATTTCGGCCTAGCGAAACTGACCGAGCCAAAAGGTTCGACGACAGACACTGAGGCCCCGACCAAAGCGATGGTCAACACCGGCGCCGGCACCGTGATGGGTACTGCGAATTACATGTCGCCGGAACAAGCAAAAGGAACGCATATCGACGAGCGCAGCGATTTATGGAGTTTGGGATCCGTGCTCTACGAAATGGTCACCGGACATGTGCCGTTTGCCGGCGAGACTCCGACCGAAACTATTTCTCTGATTCTGCAAAAAGAACCCGCGCCGCTGGTTCGCTATGCACATGAAGTGCCGGACGAACTCGAGCGCATCGCCACGAAAGCTCTGACAAAAGATCGTGAAGAGCGTTATCAAACAGCGAAGGACATGCTGATCGACCTGCGTCATTTGAAACGCAAGCTGGAAGTTGACGCGGAAATCGACCGCACTGTGCCGCCCGAACTACGTGCCGCGGTGTCGACGGGTGGGGTCCCGGGCGGATCGTCGACGGCCTCTGGCGCGGTGGCGGCGACCTCATCGGTCAGCACTTCGCCAGGCGCTTCGAGCCCATCGAGCGCGGAATACATCGTCGGCGAGATTCGCCGGCATAAGAAAGGCGCGGCCTTGATCGCGGCCCTCCTTATTGTAGGTTTGGCCGTCGGAGGGTTCCTCTACTTCTCGCGCAAAAAAGCGGCGCTCACGGAAAAGGACACGGTTCTATTGGCTGACTTTGTGAATACCACCGGCGAGCCGGTATTCGACGGCACTCTGAAGCAGGCGCTGGCGGTGCAACTTGGCCAGTCACCGTTTCTGAACATCTTTCCCGACGAGCGGGTAAACGAAACCCTGCGATTCATGGGGAAGGCGGTGAATGAACGCATCACCAAGGATGTGGCGAAGGAAATCTGTGCGCGCCAGGGCCTCAAAGCAATGATCGTTGGCTCAATTGCCAGCCTGGGTAGTCATTACGTCATCACGATCGAAGCCATCAACGCGCAAGCTGGTGACGCGATCGCGCGCGAGCAGGCCGAAGCCGACAGTAAGGAGCAAGTCCTTAAGGCGCTGGGCAAAGCTGCATCGCAACTGAGAGAGAAGTTGGGAGAGTCTTTGGGCTCGATCAAGAAGTATGACGCGCCGATTGAACAGGCCACAACCTCTTCGCTTGAGGCTCTCAAAGCTTTCACCCAGGGGAACGAGCAGCGAACTGCGGGCAATCAAGCTGAAGCTATCACTTTTTACAAACGCGCGGTTGAACTGGATCCGAACTTCGCAATGGCATACGCGAGACTGGCAGTGGCTTACAGCAACCAATTCCAGACAGAGTTGGCCGCGCAGTATTCGCAAAAGGCCTATGACCGCCGCGATCGAGTGAGTGAGCGCGAGCGTTTCTATATCTCGGAAAAATATACCAGCTATGTCACCGGCGATCGCGAAGAGGCAGTTAAGGTCCTGAAGGCCTGGACGCAAAGCTATCCCAACGATTACATCCCCCATAACAATCTCGCGGCGAATTACAGTCTGTTTGGTCAATTTGAAGACGCGCTCAAAGAGGCCCGTGAGGCCGTGCGTCTCAGTCCAAATAACACCACCGCCCAGGGCAACTATGTGGAAGGATTTATTAAGCTGAACCGGTTTGACGAGGCTCGACAAACTCTCGAGCAAACGGTGGGACAAAATCCCGAACGAGGCATCTATCACTTTTTTAATTTTGAACTGGCATTCATTCGTGGCGATCAAGACACTATGAAGAAGGACCTGGACTGGTGGGCGAAGCGTCCGAACGAAAACGATCCACTGGATTATCAAGCGGGCACCGCGGCATTCTATGGACAGTGGCAGAAAGCCCAGGACTTTAGTCATCGTTCTATCGAAATGATGATCGGCCAGGATCGGAAGGAAAACGCCGGACAAATCGAAACCTACAACTCTTTTTACGAAGGAATCCTGGGGAGATGCCCGCAGGCAAAGGAGCGGGTTGCCCGCGGCTTGGCGCTTTCGCGTGATCGAATTAGCCTGGCTTCAGCCGCAATGACGCTGGCGTATTGCAACGAGACAGTCCAGGCCCAGTCATTTGTCGAAGAGCTCCAGAAACGCTTTCCAAAGGACACGCCCAGTGTCGGAGTGGTACTCCCGATGGCTCGCGCCGCGATCGAAATGAATCGCAGCAATAATGCCCAGGCAATCGAAATGCTGGGCCCCGCCAACCGTTTCGAGCTGGGGAATGTCGCCGGCTTCTGGCTGACTTATCTTCGCGGAGAGATCTACCTCCGCCAGAAAACAGGCGGAGATGCAGCGGCAGCATTTCAAAAAATTCTCGATCATCGCGGCATAGAACCGACGTCACCCTTATACCCTCTGGCCCATCTTGGACTGGCGCGAGCTTCAGTCTTAAGTGGCGACATGGCTAAGGCGCGGAAGGAATATCAGGATTTTCTGGCCCTCTGGAAAGACGCTGATGCGGATCTTCCGGTTTTGCAGCAGGCCAAAGACGAATACGCGAAGCTAAAATAGGGCGTAGATTGTCTAATTGAAATTCTCTGCGCCAACTCTGCGTTCTCTGCGTCTTTGCGGTGAACGCTCCTGAGGGACACTACCACTAGGAGGAGAAAGAATGTCTTTAACAAGTGCAGCCGGCAGAAATCTGGGAATGCTTTTGCTTGGTCTGTGGTTGATTCTCACCGGGCTCCTGCCGTTACTCAATTTCAAACTCTCTTCTACGGTCGCAACTGGCCTGGCCGTGCTCGGCATCGTTGCGGGCATACTCATTCTGCTTCGCCGCTAAGACGTCGTCCGCTCATGGCGACCACGGCGTCACGAATTATGGCACCGTCCCTTTCGGCTGGCACAAAACTCGGCCGCTATGAAATCCGCTCACTACTCGGCGAGGGCGGAATGGGCGAAGTCTACCTGGCGGAAGACACTAAGCTGAATCGCAAAGTTGCGATCAAAATACTTCCTTACAATCTTGCCTCGGATCAGGATCGGATGCGGCGCTTTGAGCAGGAAGCGAAGGCGGCCGCGGCGCTCAATCATCCCAACATCGCGCACATTTATGAAATAGGCGAAAGCGAAAGCACGCACTTCATCGCGATGGAGTTCATTGATGGGCACACGCTGCGTGAATTAATTCACGGCGGCCAGACTGATTTGGCGAAGCTGCTGCGATACCTGCAACATGCGGCGGAAGGCTTAGCGAAGGCGCACGCGGCGGGGATCGTGCATCGCGATCTGAAACCCGACAACGTCATGATCACGCGCGATGGCCACGCCAAGGTCCTTGATTTCGGTCTGGCAAAATTAGTCGAGCCGCAGCGGACCTCCGGAACCGGCAGTAGTGATGTCGCCACCGCGATCCTGCAACAACAGTCGAAACCCGGCATGATTCTCGGCACTGTGGGTTACATATCTCCGGAACAGGCGCAGGGAAAGACGAAAAATATCGATCAGCGTTCGGATATTTTTTCTTTCGGCTGCATCCTGTTCGAAGCGGTGACGGGGCGGCGGGCCTTCGAAGGTAGAGATGCGATTGACTCTCTCAACAAAATCATCCGCGAACCGGTGGCCCCGATTAGCGAACTCAATCCTGCGGCGCCCGCCGATCTGCAAAGAATAGTACGCCGCTGTCTGGCCAAGGATCCCGATGAGCGCTATCAAACCATCAAGGACGTGGCCATCGAACTGAAGGAGGCGCGGCGCGAGCTCGCCGGCGGCGCTGAATTCGACACGACGGTGCCGCCGCCCGCTAAGTTCGGAGTACCGCCTTCAGGCGGAACCATATTCGGCGCGCAGGCCTCGCAGCCTTCAGGCGGTGCTCCAGGCACGCGAGCATCAAGTGCCGAGTACCTGGTCTCCGGAATCAAACAACACAAACTCGCGGTGGCCATTGCGAGTCTCGTGCTGGTCGCCGGCGCGATCGGGTTCTTCTTTTTTCAACACGCGCGCAACACCGAAGTCAACATCGAATCGATCGCAGTCTTGCCGTTTGTCAATCAGAATAATGATCCGAACGTTGAATATCTCTCGGACGGATTGACCGAAAGCATCATCAACAGCATGACTCAGCTTCCAAATCTGAAGGTCTCTCCGCGCAGCTCGGTCTTTCGCTATAAAGGGAAAGAGACGGATCCGCTCAAAGCCGGAAATGAACTCGGCGTGCGCGCGGTCCTGACGGGACGATTAATGCAACGTGGGGACGATTTAGGGGTGAGCGCTGAGCTAATCGATGTGCGCGATAACAAGCAACTGTGGGGCGAACGCTACCAGCGCAAGATTTCTGACCTGCTGGCGGTGCAAAACGAAATTGCCCGGGCGATTTCAACGAACCTGCGACCCACACTCGCCGGCGTCGACCAGGACAAGTTTTAGGCGGCACTACACCGATAATCCGGAGGCGTATCAGCTTTACCTCAAGGGCCGATATTTCTGGCTGAAGTTCACGCCGGAAGATCACAAAAAGGCGGCTGAGTATTTCAATCAGGCTATTGCCATCGATCCTACTTTTGCGCTGGCCTATGCGGGACTGGGAGACACTTACGGGGCTTCGGCAACCAATGGTTGGATTTCTCTTCGCGAAGGTTATCCAAAAGGAAAGATCGCGGTGAAGCGAGCGCTGGAGATTGACGACACGTTGGCAGAGGCGCACACAACTTCGGGCGCGCTCAGCATGTTCTATGACTTGGATTGGGCCACGGCCGAGCGAGAATACAAGCGCGCGATCGAGCTCAATCCGAATTACGAGATTACCCACGAAGTGTATTCCTATCTTCTGTTGGCGACGGGAAGGCTGGATGAAGGAATCAAATCTGCGCAGCGCGGCCTGGAAGTGGATCCACTTTCAGTGGTGCTTTCAGATGATCTGGCGTCTGCTTATTACCTCGCCCGCCGCTATGACGAAGCCCTCAAACAGGTTCAGAAATCATTGGAAATGGATCCTAGTCACTTCGGAGGATTCGTATACCTTGCCCAGATTTACGAGATGAAAGGAATGCACGAGGAAGCAATTAAGGAACTGCTGAAAGCGCCGGCGGTCGGTGGCAGGACATCGGGAGTGTTGTCGCTGCTGGGGCACGCCTATGCGGCTTCGGGCAAACAGGCCGAGGCGCAAAGGATACTCGCCGAACTAAATGAAATGTCGAAGCAGGCTTATGTCTCTCCGTACGATCTGGCGATTCTGTATGTTGGGTTGGGCGATAAAAATCGGGCGATGGAACAACTCAACCGGGCCTATGACGATCGGGCCGGCTGGCTGATTTATCTCAACGTCGAGCCAATCTTCGATCCCTTGCGCTCCGATCCGCGCTTTGCCGATCTCATAAGCCGAATGAAATTTCCGAAGTGAAATGTTTAGAGGCGGCCTACTGGCCGCCAGTTCGCAGAACGTGAACCATTCAAGCAGGAGTCTGATGTCTCTCACATAACGTGGCGGACAGTAGCCCGTCTCTAAAGGGTGAATGATGACACTCAGTGCCGGCACAAAACTCGGCCGTTACGAAATCCGCGCCAAAATCGGCGAGGGCGGAATGGGCGAGGTGTATCTGGCGCTTGATACCGAGCTGGATCGAACCGTGGCGATCAAGATCCTTCCGGCGGCTCTGGCTTCGGACCCGCAACGATTACAGCGCTTCATACAGGAAGCGAAAGCAGCTTCGGCCTTGAATCATCCACACATCCTCACTATTCATGAGATCGGCGCCGCCGGCGACACGCGTTTTATCGCGACCGAGTTCATCGACGGAGATACGTTGCGTCAACGTATTAGTTTGGGGATGAAGCTGGTGGAGATTCTGGAGGTCGCGATTCAGACTGCCAGTGCTCTCTCAGCCGCACATTCAGCCGGCATCATCCATCGAGACATTAAAACCGAGAACATTATGGTCAGACGCGACGGCTATCTAAAAGTTCTCGATTTTGGACTCGCCAAGCTGACCGGTCCCGCAGGCTCGACCACTGACACTGAGGCGCCGACGAAAGCCATGGTCAACACCGGCGCCGGCACCGTGTTGGGCACGGCGAACTACATGTCACCGGAGCAGGCCAAGGGAACCAGAGTAGATGCCCGCACAGATTTGTGGAGTCTCGGAGCAGTGCTCTACGAAATGGTAACCGGGCAGGCGCCGTTCACCGGAGAAACGCCGACGGAAACGATTTCTCTGATTCTCCAAAAAGAGCCTGCGCCCGTGACGCGCTATGCGCATGAGGTGCCTCCCGAGCTCGAGCGGATCGTGACGAAGACCCTCACCAAGAACCGGGAAGAACGGTATCAGACGGCCAGGGACCTGCTCATCGATCTGCGCAACTTGAAACGTAAGCTCGAGGTTGATGCTGAAATCGATCGCACCACCCCACCGGAAAAGTTTGGAGTGCCGCCTTCAGGCGGGCAGTTGAGTGGCGCGCCATCGTCGCCGCCTGAAGGCGGTACTCCAAACACGCGCGCTTCAAGCGCTGAGTACCTCGTCAGCGGAATCAAACAACACAGAATCGCTGTGGCCATCATCGGCGGTTTCGTTCTGATTGCCCTGGTCGCCGGGGTTCGCGCGCGCAGCACCGACGCCATCGAATCGATCGCGGTGTTGCCATTCGACAACCAGAATCAAAACCCGGACGCGGAATATCTTGCGGATGGGGTCACTGAAAGCATCATCAACAATCTGTCACAGCTTCCCAACTTGCGGGTCAGCCCGCGCAGCACCGTCTTTCATTACAAAGGTAAAGGCGCGGACCCGATGGCAGTTGGAAAAGAGCTGGGCGTGCGGGCTGTGCTTACGGGCAGAGTTGTGCTGCGCGGCGATAATCTGATGATCGGCGTGGAGCTGGTGGACATCAGAGACAACAAACAGTTGTGGGGCCAGCAGTACAACCGCAAAGTCACGGACGCGCTCGCGTTGCAGCAGGACATCTCTCGCGAGATTTCCGAGCGTCTGCGCTTGAAGTCACCGGGCATGGGTGATCAGCAATTGGCCAGACGTAACCCCAGCAATGCTGAGGCGTACCAGCTTTACCTGAAGGGCCGCTATTACCTTTTTAAGGGCAGCCAGGAAGAAATGTCAAAAGCGGTCGAAAACTTTAATCAGGCTCTCGAGTTAGATCCAAATTACGCGCTGGCTTACGACGGTCTCGCAGACGTTTATTATGGGCAGGCGGACGTAAAATACTCCCCCAAAGATTTAATGCCCAGGATGAAGGCCGCCGCAGAAAAGGCTCTTCAGCTGGACGATACACTCGCCGAAGCCCACAACTCGCTGGCCATCGTATCGTATGTCTACGATTGGAATTGGCCCACGGCCGAGCGGGAGTTTAAGCGCGCCATCGAATTGGATCCCAATTATGTATTTGCCCATCACCAATATGGTTGGCTGTTGGCGCTGAGCGGGAGGCAAACCGAGGCCGCCAACGAACTCGCACGAGCTTCGCAGCTCGATCCGCTGTCTCCGTTGGTCACGGTTGACAACAATGTACCCTACGCTTTGTCGAAGCAGTACGACCGGGGTCTGGTGTTTGCCCAAAAAGGTGAGGAGATGGACCCAAACTTTTTCCTCGCCCATTTCGTGCAAGGATGGATTTATGACAAGAAAGGCGATTATGAAAAGTCGATTGCCAAGTTGCAACGGGCGCGGCAATTGGAAGACCAACCGTGGATTTCATGTTGGCTGGGTCATGCTTACGCGGCGTCCGGTGATCGGCAGAACGCGCAAAAGATTATTAACGACCTCAGTGAGTTGTCGAAGCGACGTTACGTCTCGCCCTATTTCACCGCAACAGTCTATGCCGGGCTGAAAGACAAAGAGAAAACAATCGAGTATCTTGAAAAGGCATATCAAGTCAAATCCATCTGGCTGGTTTGGCTGCGAGTCGAAGACATATTCGACTTCCTGCGCCCGGACCCAAGATTCCAGGATCTGCAGCGGCGCATAGGATTGCCGCAGTAAGAGCACTTGAAGACAGGCAGCAAGGTAGGTCGGGATCGTAACCGCGAGCAGCCGGCGCCCTTTTCCATGACCCAATCCCTTTCATCCGGCACAAAACTTGGCCGTTACGAAATCCGCGCAAAGATTGGCGAGGGTGGGATGGGCGTGGTGTATCGTGCCCGCGACGAGAAATTAAACCGTGACATTGCCATCAAGGTTTTGCCTAAGGCTTTCTCAGATGACGTAGAACGGCTACTTCGCTTTGAGCAGGAAGCTCAGGCTGCGGGCGCCTTGAATCATCCGAACATTCTTTCCGTGTATGACGTGGCGATGCATGACGGCGCACCTTACGTCGTTTCCGAATTGCTCGAAGGCGAAACGTTACGAGAGCGTCTCAGCAGCGCGCCCATCTCGCAACGCAAGGCGATCAATTACGCTATCCAGGTCGCCCATGGTCTGGCCGCCGCGCACGAAAAAGGAATCGTCCATCGTGACATCAAGCCCGACAATCTTTTTATCACCAAAGACGACCGCGTGAAGATTCTTGACTTTGGACTGGCAAAGCTGGTCGAGTCAGTTCACGGAGACGGTGGCCAAACTGATGTGCCGACGCGCAAGGTCCATACTGATCCGGGTAGCGTTTTGGGAACTGTGGGTTATATGTCGCCGGAACAGATTCGAGGCGGCCCGGCCGATCTTCGCTCGGATATCTTCTCGTTCGGCGCAGTGCTCTACGAAATGTTTACCGGCGTGCGCGCGTTTCGCGGCGACTCGGCCGTGGAAACGCTGAATGCGATCTTGAAAGAAGAGCCGAAGGAATTTTCCGCTACAGATCGTAACCTGGCTCCGGCACTTGAGCGCGTGGTCTGGCACTGTCTGGAAAAAAATCCCGAGCGAAGATTCCAATCGGCGAATGATGTTGCCTTCGCACTCGAATCTCTCTCTGGTTTCTCGAGTTCAGGTTCGACGGATACCCGAACTATCGCCATTCCTCCGGTAAGATCGAGGAATCGTGAGCGCTCGATTTGGCTAACATTTTCCTCAGGAACATCCAGGGCGCTCTTTGAGACTCGTATCAGCAAGGGTGATGACCGCGCCGGGGATCAGTACGCGCTCACTTCCGATGGACAACGTTTTCTCGTCAACACCGTTGCCCTGGAAGGGGCACGCACGCCAATCACCGTTGTGCTTAATTGGACGGCAGACTTGAAACGATGACGCGCGCGAAAGCCCCAGGCTCGGCACCGGGCGTGAGGGTCGGAGCCCAACCGCTAGCGACAGCCGTTTCAGCAGCATGAAATGTAATAGCCGGTAGCTGGAATGCTCACTACAAGCCCATGAACATCAGACAATGCCTTCGCATTTCGATTTTTCTGCTTTGTCTCGGCGCTCCAATTCCCGCTCTCTCTCAGAGCAAGCAGTCCGCCTACTACCCTGCGCCCGGCGATAATTGGCAGCACCGCCGGCCTGAAGACGTTGGCATGGATTCCGCCCTGCTTGAGCAGGCGGTGGCGTACGCAAAGACGCAAGCCAGCGCGATCCCGGCGGACTTCTCTACGCAGGTCGAAACGTTTGGCCGCGTGCTCGGTCCTTTGCCAAAGTCACGCGGCGAAACGAATGGGATCATCATTCGGCATGGCTACATCGTCGCTGAATGGGGCGATACCAATCAGATCTCTCCGACTTATAGCGCGGCTAAGAGTTTTCTTTCGACGCTGGTTGGCCTGGCCGTCGATCGCGGCTTGATCAAGAGTGTGCACGATCCCATGAAGCAATACGCGACCGACGGCGGATACGAGTCTCCGCACAACGCGAAGATCACCTGGGAAAATCATCTTCAGCAAACCAGTGAATGGGAAGGAACGATGTTCGGTAAGAACAGCAACTTCCTCGGCAGGGAAGAATTCGGCCGGGGCCAGCGTCGGCCGCGCGAGATAAAAGAGCCGGGCTCCTATTGGGAATACAACGACGTGCGCATCAATCGAATGTCGCTTACGCTTTTGGAAGTTTGGAAGAAACCTCTGCCGCAAGTGCTGAAGGATGAAATCATGGATCGCATTGGCGCTTCCAACACCTGGCAATACCACGGTTACTTCAATTCGCAGGTTCTCATTAACGGCAAACAGATCGAGTCGGTAAACGGCGGCACGCGTTGGGGCGGCGGCTTGTGGATCAGCGCACGTGACGAAGCCCGTTTTGGTTATTTGATTCTGCGTAAGGGAAAATGGAAAGACAAACAAATCATTTCTGAGAACTGGATCAGACAAGCCACGACGCCGGCGGCTGTTGGCCCTGACTACGGATATCTCTGGTGGCTGAACACGAAATTAAAGCAATACCCCAGCGCGCCCGCGACTAGTTTCGCCGCACTTGGCTATGGCTCGAACACAATCTGGATCGATCCTGAACACGATCTGGTAGTCGTGTGGCGCTGGCATCAGGACAAGAGCGCCGATGAACTGTTCAAGCGAATACTGTCGGCGATAAGTCAGGATAAGTAATTCGGTGCTACTGCCCGGAAACCACGAATCGTCGCCACCCTTGACTACACTCCCTGTTTTGGCATAGAAGCACGTCACACGTTTTATCAAAGTTTCGGTCTGAAGGAGTCATCCGGTCATGAAGAAGATTCTTGCGCTCGTTTCTTTCCTACTGTTGGCGGCTGCGTGCACTACTCAGCCATCGACCAACATGAGTACGAACTCAAATGCAAATATAAGGATGTCGAAGCCGGCGGCGCCGTCCGAAGCCGACATGATCGTCAAAGAGAAGGCGGCATGGGACACGATCAAGAAGAAAGACTATGACGCGTTTGGAAATATGTTGGCCAGCGACTATACAGAGGTCGAAGACAACGGAGTCTTTGACAAGGCGGGCATCATTGCCGACGTGAAGGATCTTAATCTTACCGACGCCACATTTTCTGATTGGAAGATGTTGCCCATCGACAGCGATGCGGTGATTCTTACCTATCAGACGACTCTCAAAGCCACCTACAAAGGCTCTGAGGTTCCGCCGGGTCCTTACCGATCGGCGGCTGTCTGGGTAAATCGCGACGGGAAATGGTTGGATTTTTATTATCAGCAGACCCCGGTGAAGCCACCGATGCCGGCCCCATCTGCCTCGACGAGCCCGAGCAAGACGGAAACGACCACGGCGAGTCCGGCGGCGAAGCCGGCTGAAACCGGACCCGATCCAATCGCTGACGAGAAGTTGGTTTGGGATGCAATCAAGAGCAGGAACTACGACGGGTTCGCGGCCTTGCTGGCGCCCGACTCAGGCGCTGGTGACTTACCTGGTGACGCCGCCGGCCACTCCGAATATGGGACCCGAGCGACACACCACGATTTGGGTGAATCGCAATGGCAAATGGCTGGCGCTCCTGCACGTGGGCACTCCCGTAGCGAAGCCAGCGCCGAAATCGCAGGCGATGCCAAGCATGAAGATGTAACCGCGGTGTTGCGGGGCCACGGCTCCGTCAGGAGCCGAATGTCTATAGCTGCGATGATCGATTCTAATCCAAGCTCCAGAGGAGCGACCCATGGATGCCGCTCCTCCGGAGCTAACCATATTATTCGGGCTGCGGCTCTATAAATATTTCGTCCCTACGGGACTCAGATCAGCGTTTGGAGTTCCGCCTTCAGGCGGGGCTATTGGCCGATGACAAGGCGTCCTAAAGAGACCTAACTCTAAACAATCCGCGCAGTCGAAATTTGGGCGATACCTACGGGATCAGCAAGAGTTTCCCGGTGGTCTTGCGGCCTTCGAGATCGCGATGGGCCTGCTGGGCTGCAGCCAACGGATACTGCTTATGTATACGCAGTTTCAGATCCTCGCTAACAATCATTTGTAAGACTTCACCGGAGCGCTGTCGGAGTTCCGCGCGAGTCGCGACATAGTGTTGCAGGCTGGGGCGCGTGACGAATAAAGATCCGTGTTTGGTCAGCTCCAGTAGATCGAAAGGCGGGACCGCGCCACTGGCGCCCCCGAAGAGAACCAGATAGCCGCGCGGGCGCAGTACACTCAGATCCTTTTGGAAAGTTGTTCTCCCCACTCCGTCATAAACTACGTGCACGCCTTTGCCTTCCGTCAGCCGCTTCGTTTCAGCTTCGAAGTCCTGGGTTGTATAGATGATTACTTCATCGGCGCCGGCATCCCGGGCCAGCGCGGCTTTCTCCGGAGAACCAGCCGTGCCGATTACGCGCCCGCCCAGAAGTTTGCACATTTGGACCAGGAGTAAACCGACGCCTCCCGCCGCCGCATGGATCAGGGCGGTCTCGCCGGGTTTGATCGGATAGCTGCTATGACTGAGATAGTGAGCTGTCATCCCTTGCAGCATTGCCGCGGCAGCCTTTTCGAAATCGATTTGGTCGGGAATTCGGATCAGGCGATCCGCGGGTACCGCCGCGTACTCGGCATAACTTCCCAGCGCGCCGGTGTAGGCGACGCGATCGCCGACTCTTACATCTCGTACATCCACGCCCACCTCGGTGACCAAGCCGGCGCCTTCTTGTCCGTTAACAAACGGCAGAGGCGCTGGATAACGGCCTTCACGGAAATAGACGTCGATAAAGTTCACGCCCGCGGCTTTGATCTCAACGACCGCTTCGTTTGGTTTAGGAGTGGGGCCGGGAAGATCGACAAGCGTTAGTACCTCGGGCCCGCCGGTTTGAGAAACTTGAATGGCTTTCATATGGTCTTAATATAGATCGTGAACACAACATTTTGGAGTGCGCCGGCAGAGCGAAGCGGCGATGGCGCTTGGTTTAGAGTTCCGCCTTTGAGCGGCACTAAGTGCCTGATGCCGTGACCGCCTAAAGGCGGAACTCCAAACTATCCAGAGCGGTAGCGCTGCGCTTGCCACCGCACTCCATAACGCCTTAGACAACTTTTACGATCTGTTTGCCCAGGTTCTCGCCGGTGAATAAACCGATGAATGCGCGCGGCGTGTTCTCAAATCCTTCCACGATGGTTTCGGCGTATTTCAGCTTGCCTTCTGAAAGCCACTGGGCCATCTGCCTGATGCCCTCAGAGAATCTCGCAGCGTATCCAGTGATCATGAACCCTTTCATTAGCGCGCTGTTAACCAGCAGATAAGTCTGCGGCCGCAAGCCGATGTCCGGCTGGTCGAGATTGTATATTGAGATTTGTCCGCAGATAATTATGCGGGCGGCTTGGTTGAGCAGGGGCAGGATCGCATCTGAAACTGCGCCACCCACGTTATCGAAATAAACATCGATGCCGTTCGGGCAGGCTTGTTTTACTGCCAGGCGGGTGTCGCCCTCCTTGTAATTGATCGCCACATCAACTCCCAATTCCTCTTTCAGGTAGAGATTCTTTTCATCGCTGCCCGCGACGCCGACCACCCGACAGCCTTTGATCTTCGCAATCTGACAGACGGTCATGCCGACGGCGCCGGCAGCGCCTGAGACCACCACTGTTTCACCTTCCTTTGGTTGGCCAATGTCGAGCAGACCAAAGTAAGCCGTAAGACCCGGCATGCCCAGAATTCCCAGCGCTGTGCTAATCGGTGCACCGGCCGGAACCTTCCGCAAACTACTGGCGTTGGCTGTGTTATAGAGACGCCAACCAAACATGCCCGTCACGATGTCCCCAGGTTGAAATTCAGGGGAGCGCGATTGCAAAACTTCGCCCACCGCGCCGCTCTCGATCACTTGCCCAACTTCAAACGGGGCGATGTATGAGCGGCCTTCGCGCATGCGGCCACGCAGGTATGGATCGACTGAAATGTAAAGCGCGCGGACCAAAACTTCCCCATCTTTTGGTTGCGGTACCACCGTGTTGACGGTGTTGAAGTTGTCGAGCGTGGGCATACCAGCCGGACGACTAGCGAGCCGTATCTCTTTGTTTTGCATGGATGGATGATACGGTGGGAAAGCGATAACGCGAAAGTGGTCTGGTCAACTGGTTAATGGAAAGACTGAAACGCAACCGCCGGCGCGAGCAAGGCAAACAAGTCTAATTCTTCGCGTTCGCTCGCCGAGTGTCGCGCCCCCAGTGAACCCAGAGATTCGATCGTCAACTGGAGAGCCACTCATTCAGATTGATTCCTTTACGTTTTGCATTTAGACACTCGCGTTTGCCTCACTTTCGTACGTCATATTGACCCCTGCAATAGAAACAAAAATAGCAACGATCGCAATCAAATCTCCATCTCAGTAACGGTCCTCGATTGCAAGTTCTTCACGTTCTTTGTAAGTCAGTGTGACCATGCGCAGCTGAAGGTTAGAAGTATTAATTGATGGCCCCCCGGCCATCGCTCACATGGAGAACCACTGATGAAGTTTCCCCGAATGCCCCACTTGCGCTCTGCCAAGTTCGCACCCTTTGCCATCATTTCTCTTTTCTTTCTGACGAACTTTACCGGGCTCTTTTTCAGCCCCGTTTTTGCGCCCGACGTGGCCGCCAGTTCAATAGAAGAAGTTGAGACGATACCGGCGGACGTACCGGTTTCTGGCGACTGCGATCTGGATTGGATCATCTTTCGCGCCGGCGAGCGCGAGGGCGTTGACCCGCGCTTTATTCACGCGGTCATCCAGCAGGAATCAAAATACAAATCCAACGCCACGTCTTCCGCGGGAGCACGCGGCCTGATGCAACTGATGCCGGCCACGGCAAAGCGATTTGATTGCGCTGATCTTAAAGATGAAGCTTGCAACGTCGAAGCCGGAACCAGGTACTTAGCGTGGTTGTTGAAACGCTTCAATGGCGATGTGAAGCTGGCCCTCGCGGGTTATAACGCCGGTGAAGGATCTGTGGACAAGTACCAGGGCGTACCGCCTTATCCCGAGACTCAGAATTACGTAAACAAGATCGTCGCAAACTATGGAAAAACCTATCACCCGGTCCTCGAGCCGGAGGACGCGAAGGTTGCGTTTCATTTGATCAATTAGTCCGGTGTCAGCGCCAATGTGAGGTAGGCAAGCCGTTAGTGTGCATCTTTACCGTCCATTTGAGACCGCTAGGTAGCGGCTTGCCGTTACCAGATATCGTCGGTGAATCGGCCCGCGCCGCGCAGTTTGTTTAAGCCTCGCCAGAGCACAGCGACAAGTCGATGGCCGGTCGAACGATCACTTCCCACGACTGATTCGCGGCCTCTGGCGCAAGACGCCGGGCTTAGACTATAATCCGCTCTCCTTTGAATTGATCATTCGGTTTCATTCGCACAATTTGAGTTGAAGAAATACCCGATCCGGAGGTTGGTATGTCAGAAGTGAAATGTCGAATCCTTTGTGTGGACGATCATGAGGACACACCTGAGATGCTTAAGCTCCTGTTCTCACAGTCGAACTATGAGGTTCATCCTGCGCACAGCATTGAAGAGGCACTGGAACTTGCAGGAAAGCATGAATTCGATCTCTACGTGCTGGACAAGCGTCTGCCGGACGGCACGGGATTGGAACTGTGCACAAAGTTGAATGCGCTCACACCTGGGGTGCCTTGCATCTTCTACACGGGTGACGCGTACGAGATACACCGCCTCGAAGCCCTGGCAGCAGGGGCCGACGCCTATGTGCCCAAGCCTGACGTGGAAGCCCTCATCGAGACGGTTCATAAAATGCTTTCGGAGCGTGAGTGCGCCGCGGCCGAGTCGGCCAATTAGTGTCGTCAGCCAGGACGCGGCGATCCAACACTCAAGCGTGTTTCTGTTGTGGCAGCGCCTGACTTCCTTCCTGGCTCGCAGCCTTAAGGTTTATCAGAAAGACTAGCCGCTGGCGGCAGCGCGGACTTTGAGCAAACTAAAAGGAGACTACTTCTGATGTTCTCGTGTATCCGTTCGATGGCACCTGGAACTCGCTTGGTCATAATGGCCTTGTTGATGCTGGTGCTGCCGCTTGCGATTTTTGCACAGCCTGAGGCGGCCAGGCAGCAGCCGTCACCTGAACCGGCCAGGCCCGAGCCATCAAGAAGGCCTGAACAGTCTGGCGCTGAAGATGAAAACCGGCCGCGCGAACCAATGTCGACGCCGACTTTTAACGGATTGAAATTTCGTTCCATCGGTCCCGCCTTCACCTCTGGCCGAGTGATCGGTTTCGCAGTCGATCCGAACAACTCAGCGCACTACTTTGTCGCTTCGGCTTCGGGCGGTGTGTGGAAGACGGTCAATAACGGAACGACATGGACGCCGGTGTTTGATCGGGAAGGATCGTATTCGATCGGCGCCATCGCGCTCGATCCGAAGAATCCGCTCACCGTTTGGGTGGGCACCGGCGAGAACAACAGCCAACGAAGTGTTTCCTACGGCAACGGACTCTATCGTTCAGATGATGGCGGCAAGACCTGGAAGAATGTGGGACTGAAGACCTCCGAGCACATCGGCCGTATTGCCATCGATCCAAAGGATTCGAACATAGTCTACGTCGCTGCGCAGGGACCACTGTGGGGCCCGGGTGGAGATCGGGGCCTTTTCAAGACTACCGACAATGGTAAGACCTGGAAGAACGTTCTCAACATCAGTGAGAACACGGGCGTCACGGATGTAGTCGTCGATCCTCAGAATCCGGAGACAATCTATGCCGCTTCGTATCAGCGTCGCCGTCACATGTTTACGTTGATTGACGGCGGACCTGAAAGCGCGATCTACAAGTCGACGGATGCGGGCGCGACATGGAACAAGGTGAGGGCCGGTTTGCCGACGACCGACATGGGCCGAATCGGCCTGGCAGTTTCACCGGTTGATTCGAACGTCGTTTATGCCACGGTCGAGGCCTCGGATCGCAAGGGCGGCATCTTTCGTTCGAGCGATCGCGGAGGCAGTTGGGAAAAGCGGAACGAGTTCGATGCGGGCGCCATGTACTACGCGCGGATCGTAGCCGATCCGAAAGATATCGATCGCATTTATGTGATGAATGTTTTCCTGATGGTATCTGACGACGGCGGCCGAACCTTACGGCGGCTCGGTGAGAAATCGAAGCACGTCGACAACCATGACATCTGGATCCAACCGAGCAACCCCGATCATTATCTGGTCGGTTGCGATGGCGGCGTCTATGAGAGCCACGACCGCGGAGTCAATTGGGAATTTAAACGAAACCTGCCGGTCACACAGTTCTACGACATTACCACCGACAATGCCACGCCTTTCTACAATGTGTACGGCGGCGCACAGGACAACTACAGTTTTGGCGGACCGTCGCGGACTCGCAATGTTTCGGGAATCGTCAACAGCGATTGGTTCGTAACGAATGGCGGCGACGGCTTCCGCAGCCAGGTTGATCCGGAAGATCCGAACACCATCTATGCGGAACTACAAAACGGATCGCTCGCTCGCTTTGACAAGGTAAGCGGCGAGCGCCTGGG
>WNFR01002697.1_pt1 | contig 25977 bp, 29 predicted proteins | sample 5400221 | NCBI WGS metagenome assembly WNFR01 (sample SAMN13153357, study PRJNA577476) | soil metagenome | isolation source: 40 cm soil under Madrone tree | place: USA:California | collected 2016-06-14
GTATCGAAATGCGTCCCGTCCGCGGCCGCCGCTTTCCCCGTGCCCCATTGGCGCGGCAGCTCGAACTGAAGATATAGGTTGATGAGATCAGCGGACGCTGCCCGCAGGTTGGCAATATCCACGTGCCGCCGATCGACAAAGGCAAGCTGATCGGCGGAAACCGTGCCGCTCAAATGGCGCGCCGCCTCCGTAGGCCCCAACCCACAACCGTACGCAAAAGTGGTGAATACGTTCCGCTGGGTCGCCTCTTTGATCTGGGGACTCAAGCGCGACGGGGGCCCAAAATGGCGGGCCCACTGCGTCCAGTGTTCGGTGTTGGCAATGGCTGCAAGCAGCTGCCTCTCTGGCATGCGCTCGCTGAGCCGTTTCTCTAGTTCGATGGCCGACGGCGACGGGGGAAGGGCTTGAGGTGGCGTCACAATCGGCCGGCCGTCTTTGCCGCGCCGCAGATAGCCCTCCTTGCCATCGCTCAATGCTCCCTTAAGGAATGCCTCCTGCCGCTCGAGTGATTCGCTCACCGATCGGATAAACCCGTCGGCGCCCTCACTCCAGCCTCGGGAGGCGGCGTAGGCGGCGATCGCGGCCGGATCGGCCGCTTCGCGTGGGAGACGGTCCCAGAACCGATCGTAACTCAAAGAACCGACGACGAACATTTCGCCGGCTTTGATCGCCGCGGCGAGCTCGAGCATTGTCACGACTTCCAATTGCCGCCGATTGAAGGCCTTTTCATTGCTCGGATCATCGAGAATGAGACCACGCCAGTCGCGGGGTAATGAGCCGGCCTCGACGTTCTCGATCAGGTAATAGTCGCTGTACGGCGGCTCTTCGTTGGAGACCGCCGAGACAAATCCCAACAGATCCCTGGTCATCGCCGTTGCTTGCAACGGCAGTATACCGGCTACTCGCAAGAGGGTGCTACGCAATCGCTCAAAAGCGTTCCTAGCAAAGGGGCGCCAATTCTGCTTCTCGTGGCGCAAGTGCTGGGCGCAGGACTCTTTGAGCTTCTCCCGTCCGCCGTGCGCGGTATACAGTGTCTCGAGTCGTTCCACTTTGCGCGCCGGCGGATCGTCGCTGTCATGCACGATGAGCGAGTCATGAAATGCACGAATCAGCGAATCCGTCGTCGCGCGGCGGCCCTGGTACCATTCGTCATATTGCTGCCCGCTCTTCCATTCGATTTTACGCACCAGCTTGAGCAGCATCTGGGTCAAATCATCGAGCACCTGTCCTCGCGCCTGGCGAAGCAACGCGAGTAGCAGCGCCTCGCGGCGCGGAGCTATATATTCTCGCAATTCCGGGGCTTTCAGGCGTCGCGCCTCATTGGCCCACTGTAAGATTTTGGCATCCGCAATCGGGTGCAATGCCGCCGTCGGATCCGGGAGTCTCTGCAACCACTCGTGCCGATCGATCAGCGCGACTAAGTTTTTGCGGGTGGCGCGCCCCGGCGCGCGGCAAATCAGGGCGAAGGGCGATTCTTGGGTCGTTGGATCGACCACCAGGAGTGCCTCGAGCGCCGCGCGCTCCACCTCCTTCAGGAGCGCGCCGACGCGTTGCCACTGCGCCGTGTTGACCTGGCTGTGAATTCGTCTGGCAAGGCGCGTCAACGTGTCCAGGCTCGGCAGTTCAAAACGATGGCGCACCAGGGCATCCACGGCGGCATTGATGAGATCCGCAGGATCCGTGCGCACTTGAGCAATGTCCACCATGGTCCGGCGGGCGAGCTCGCGAGCGGCCGCGCCCCAGGCCGTGATGCGCAGACGTTCAAGGACCGCACTGTGGTGCCGGTAGAGTGTGCTATCGGAATACAAGCGCCGGATTTCTTCATCGACACCGAGCTCTCGCGCCACGTGCTCAATGGCCGCTTGCGGAATCTCCTCCACCGGCAGGAATCGACCGACCGCTTGGAAGATCTTCAGTTGCACGAGCAGCGCCACCTGGGATGATGGCGTGCGCGCGATGGTTGGAACCCAGCGGCGCTCCTCATAGCTCGGCCTAAAGAGCCGGCGCAGATCGGCCGATGTCAGACGCTGCGCAAGCTTCGGGTAGATATGCCGCGTCGCGGCTTGCGGGTCAATGGGGTCGATACTCACCTTTGATATTCCCCATGCGACTTCAAGTGGATTGCGCCCGCGAACTTGCGGGTTGGCAAAGGTTTCAAGATTACGGGACCTCAAGACCTCGCATAGCCCAAGGCCCGTGACTTACTCCGGCGCTGGCCTCACGTTTCCTAGCGAAGTGCTTCGAAGCCGGGATGCGCCCCCGCCTGTCGATCAAACGTGACGGTTTTGGAACACCCCGCATCAGATCCAAGTTCGACAATCACCGCGTCACTGAAATCCGCTTTCGATTCCCGGTACGCCTTGAGCGCTCGCCACAGGACATCGGCGCGCTCCATCATCAACTGGGGCGCCGTCAGCAGCCCTTCGACAATCTCGGCGACGGACGCTCGGCTCGCACCGTAGTTCGAAGACATCACCCACACGATTTCAGCGAGCGTAACGATCGAGATGAATCCACGCACATCCGCCGACAGAGATCCTTCGATCAACCGAGTCGCGATTGCAGCTTGGCGCGCATCGTCTTGGGCCAAATAGCGCACGACGACATTGGTATCGAGACCGATCACCGAATGCGGCCCATTCGGGAAATACTGCGATTCATATCTTCAATGCTCACGGCCCGCCGCGGCTTGGGTAAAATCCCCTTGAGAGATCGAATATCCCGGGTAGCCGGTTTGACGAGAAAGCCCGCATCCGTTTCGATAAACTCCACCCGATGGCCGGCCTCGAGCTTCAGTTTCGTTCGAACGGATTTCGGTATGGTGATTTGTCCCTTGCTGGTAATCATTGCGGTAGCCACATAGCCTCCATCAATTCAGTTACTACAAGCATGGAATCTTACATCAAGTAAGGAATTATCGCCAAAGTTTTAGGCGGAAGCAGGGCGATTCCGTGATTCCGTATGCTAGATTATTGATTTGTATGGAGATCCGTCATCGCCGACCGCTAATCCCGACTGCAGCCTCTTTGGTCGACTACCCGCTATGACCGAATATGCGCGAATCTTGCCGGCAGGCCGATATCGGTCAGCGCCTCGGACAATTGCTGAAGCGGGATGGCGGGCATACGTTTTGACATGGGAATCTCCTCGACCGCCAATGTACGATGCACTCTCCTGTCGGTCTACTAACCAGATGGGCAGGTCGCGTCACTCCGTCTTACCCCCCCCCACCCCCGGAGGCCATCCCCATCTTGGCGCGATAGCGCCGAGCCGCGTGAGCGGCGTCCCTCTGTTTCCAAGAATCACGATACGCCGCCATCTTGCAGACATAATCTAAGCGGCGCCTCACCTCTGGTGTAATAGGGCACTTAATCCATTACAATGGACGTTACCGCATAACAAGGAAGTGTTCATGACCTACAGGAAGTATCTCTTGCTGGCGATCGTCAGCGTTGCCCTCACTGGTTGCGCCGCTCATCTAAAGAAGGGCGACAAGACGACTACGGTCAAGGTGGGCGACGATGCCACCAAAATGCTGGTGCTCAACATGATTGGCGGCAGGGACGCGACCGACTCCACTGACTGGGAGCCATTCAAAGGATTATGGCGGCAAGCACTCAAAGAGGACGCGACCGCGCTGGGTGCCCCGTTTGTTCCGCAAGAAGGCGAACCCCGGAGCACCGGTGAACCCGGCACATTACTGGTCGTCGACGTAGCGGACTTCAGGTTTCTGACCGCGAGTGCACGCTATGGATTGGGAATCATGATCGGCAATGCTTTCGTCCAGGCAAAAGTGTCATTCCGCGACCTGAAGACCGGAGAAGTATGGGGAGAACAGAGCTACGACACCTCATCCACCGCCTGGGAAGGCATCTTCTCCGCGATGACTGATAAGCAAGTCCGCGCCATTTGTAAGGAGATTACTGCCGAATTGTCCAAGCACTAACCGACCGCGAGGCACCTCACCCGAGCGGGCGCGACCGAGCCATGGGGTTAATTCGGTCTTCAAAGGGCAGGGAGCGGGATCAAGGACTACTTTCACGCAACCCGGTAGTCTGCGAGGATTCCTAAATGTGCCCGCAATATCGGGCGAGTCAAGTAGGGTCGGCGCCGGCCAGGAGGCAGGCGCACATGAAGGGACAAACTGGCGCTACCGCATTCTTGCGAGCAACCAGCCAAATGAACCGCCTACTTGGATCAGCCCCGGTGACGGCGGCGGTAATATCGCTCAACCTCCTTATGAGCGGCTGCGCGATTTACAGGGACCCCATCTGGCAGCCCCTCTATCCAGGGGCAAGTACCGTGAAAAATTGTAGGTCCGGCGGGCAAACATCGATAGACATCCAATTGACCAACAGTGCCGTGCTGACTGTGCGTCCTGCCTATATCGATCGACATGATGGACTGAGCCTCGGTCTGCTCGTGGCGTCCGGCACGACACTTCGCCTGGTCAGTGACAAGGCAAGGATCGAGACCTCGCATGAACTGGTGCTGGTGCCACTGCAATACCAGGGGTCTGTAGGCGAGATAGCGCCAGCCGACCGCCAGGACGGCTACGATCTGAAAGGGAGGCCCCAATATTATCTGTTCCATGTGCCTGAGGGCGACGTCAAAGGAGATCATTTCGCGTTGATCCTGCCCATCATCCTCGATCCCGAACGGAATCTTGATATGGTCCGTGTCCAGTTTGATCGTCGCACCGCCTACTGCGTGGTCGGAATGCAATGATCCACTGAGCAGAACGATGAATCCGCGCCACCATATCCATGCAAGCAGTTCGCCAACGAGTCGGCGAGATCGCTCTTCGGCGGTTGGGGCGATTATGCTAACGTTCAACCTCCTCCTGAGCGGTTGCGCAATCTATACAGACCACGTCTGGCAACCCAAATATCCAGGCGCGAATGTGCTCAAGCGTTGTCCCTACGGAGGCCCAAACCCCATAGATATTCATCTGACCCAGAACGTCCTAATATCCGTGATACCCGCCTATATCAATCGGGGAGACAAGTTAGGGTTTTCCGTGCTCGTTGCGCCTGGCGCCGCCATTCGCCTGGTGAGCGATAAGGCGAGGATCGAAGTGGCAGGGAAATTGATGCTTGCGCCACTGGAATACCAGGGTCCACTAGAAGAGATTTCCACATCGCAACCGAATTCCTACGAGCTCAAGGGAAGGCCTAAGTACTATAATTTCAAAATGGCGGCAGACCGCATCACCGCCGGAACATTGGCCGTGGAGTTGCCCATCATTGTCGACCCGGGCCGGGATCTCGAGATGGTCCGGATCCAATTTGATAACCGCACCACGCACTGCGTGATCGGAATGTTCGGACCGTGACCTCGCGATGGTCCGGGTCCACGATCGAGCGATCCGAAAGGTTTCCTATCGCGCACCTTCCGCCGGGGATGGCGTCAAACCGACCGGCGATGTAGTCGGCGGGCGATATTGGGTACACTACGACCGAACGGCAAGCAAGTTCGCGGAACGCACCAGCGAGTCATACACCACCTTGATCGATGACCGAACGCTCTTGTCGGTAGCGGGTTCCTATTCGCCTGCCGTTCGACTCAGACCTACATGGCTCGAATCGAGACGCGCGCCGCTGCTAAAGGTGCGAGATCATGTCGTCGTTTCGCCGTAGCTGTTTGATTGTGGCGCGCCAGATAACCGCAGGAAAACATATGACGCCGGAGGTAGAAGAATTCGCGAAAACTCTGTGTGAAAGGGTGCGGGACGCCGCGATCCAAAGCTGCGACCGCGAGCTAGATCCCGATCGAGCGTCGCCAATGGCCAAACGCTGGCGGGCGGTAATGCCGGACAGCAGCGCGGAAAGACTCGCGCGGATGCTTATTCCCGACGTCGTGGACGAAACCATCGCCCAGCTATTATTGGCCATCGACCAGGAAGTATTGAATTTGACGTTCTGCGCCTTGAACGGAGCCACGATAGACCTATCCCGCCACGGCCGCGGTGAACTGACAGGGTCTTACGTGGGAAGTGGGGGTTGGCGCGCCACATACTCCAAAGAGCGGTTCGTAGACGATCTTACAGATCTCAGTTCGACCAAAGGCCCCACTAACGAATGACGAAGCTTCCCTATCACGAAGGCGACGCCTTCGCCGTTCCACTTCGTGACAGCCGCTACGCACTGGGGGTAATCGCCCGAATGCCGGCGACCGGCAAAATCCTGGTGGGTTATTTCTTCAAAGAAGTCTTCCAAGTACCTCCGGCGCCGGGCGACCTACCCGTCCTCAATCCCCACGACGCAATCAAGATCTTCAGATTCGGAGACTTGAGATTGAACAACGGTACTTGGCCAATCATCACACCAGTAGCTTGCTGGCGTCGTCAGGAATGGCCAATTCCCAAATTTATGCGCGAGGACCCCCTGAGGAAGCGCGCCTGGCTGATATCCTATTCTGATGCCGATCCCGGCACCGAAAAACACAGTGAACCGTGCGACTGGGGCACCACCGGCTACGAAAGGGCAGGGCTGACGGGCGCCGGGTTTGTTGAGGAGGTTCTTACAGCATTGTTGTCCAAGAAGTAGCTTCGCGTCACGCTAAACGAAATGATGAAACTCTCTCTATTGACCTGCTCCCTGCTCGTGTTGAGCGGTACGGGCGCCGCAACAACGAGATCGTCGCGATCCATGACCGCTGTCGAATGTAGTAATGCTGCAATCTGCTTCGCCTCTGGTCTCCTGACCATGTCGAGCGATGGCCACGGTTTTATCGGGATACTCCGATTGTCTGACGGCGACTGCATCAATGTTTCGCTGCCGGTCAGTCGCAGCAAGATACTCCTTGGAGGTCCGCCGACGGCTATGTCAATCAGGGGACGAGTGTTACCGTTTCCGCTTGGCGAAGATATTTTAAGTTTTAGGGTCAATGGACGTCCCATCGGGTTCGGCCGGTGTGGGCGCTACTATGTATTTGTCAAATAGATCGAAGGAGCATTGCATCGGCTGGACACTTTCCCAGCCTTCATTGATGGCCGAATGGCGGGCGCGGCGACAAATAGTCGTACTCGTGATTGGTGTACTGCTAAGCGCGTGGGGTTATCCAGCGAATGTGACAGATGCATCAACTGACTGCTCTGTTGGAAGTGAATGCACTGTCCAAGGTGAACTGCAGATATACCGCGGTTTACCCACATCCACTGGAGTCATTAGGTTAATAAAAACGGATTGTTGGCTCCTCGCCCTGCCGATGGATGTCTGGTTGAAATACGATGAATGGAATAAGAAGAAAGTAATCGTGACTGGAGAAGCGTTTTCTAATTTGGCTGCAAGCGATGTCATTTGGTTTGAAGTGAGAGACCGAAGGGTCGCGGTTGGCATCTGCGACAGTCCGATCGTCATCTATGTGAAAAGAATAAAGATGGAGCCCTGATTCGAACGATTTCCGTGGAGGTCGATTCCCAAAACATTGAGGGACACCCGTTGCTCTTATATATAAGCCGCACCCCCGAGGACGTGACAATCTGGCGCCGAAGCGCTAAACTAGCCAGAAAAGTATAATTAAATCAATGACTTAGTACGCATAATACATCTTATGTAAAGTCGTAGATTTGGCGCCGATTTAGCTCAGACTACCCTTGGTACAAGCATGGTTGAGTCGTGGTAAGATAGTGTTTATGAACGCGCCAGCCACCGCTTTTCCCAACCCCAGAGCTTCGATTGTCAGTCACATAGCGAACCAGGATCTCCTTCACTTGTATCGTGACGGCCATCCCGACTATAAGCGCATCGCCGACCTCACCAAACTAAGTAAAGCGGACTTGAGCAAAATCTCGCAGGTGGCGAAATCCTCGGTGCGCTTCGATACGCATATTCCGGAACCCGTTGCGGCCAGATTGCGTGAGATTGCGAATATTGCAAATCTCGTTGCCGAGTTCTTTGCCGGCGATGCACAGAAGGTAGGCCTCTGGTTTGAGATTGCCAATCCAATGCTCGGTAACGCTTCTCCGAGAGATATGATTCGATTCGGCCGATACAAGCGCCTGCTCAATTTTGTGATCGACGCACGCGAGGCGGAGGCCGCGACGCCTCGATGAAGACAGCCGGCTTGACTGCACCACGCAGTAAACGCCAGTGAAGAAAAAGTATCGTCGCCCGAAGAGATCGCGTCCCCGTAGCAAATCTGCTGTCCTTGATTCGTTCACGCAACAGCAGTTGCGCGCGTGGGAGATTCACGGAGACACACTTCAGTGGCTGTCCGATCGAATCTATTTCGAGCTCGAACAACAGCGGGTCGCACGATACGATGCCCTCTGCGAATCTCTGCGGACCGCCCCGGCCATTGCGATTAATGTAGAGCATTGGGTGCGCGTGACCGACTGGCGCTGGAATTTATCACCGCTATCACCCGCCGGCAGCCTTAAAGGCATCGGTGGCCGATTTAACATCGGTAACGATCTCGACCGAGCCAGGAACCAGTCATTCGGGGCTTTGTACTTGGCGGAGAATGTTGAAACCGCATTCAGTGAATATTTCGGCGGCTCTCAGACAGAAATGAAGAGTGGACTAACTCTGAGCGAGCTTGCTCTGCGTCGCCCATCCTCTTTCACGACATTCCTCCTGAAGGGGCAACTAGAGCACGTGTTAGACCTGCGAACTCCCAAGGTTCTCGATGGGTTCGCGGGAATTATCAAACACTTCGACGTTTCGCCTCAGACGAAGACCGCAGTACGCAAAGCAGGTCTACCACCTCGAGCGACGATGCGATCGGCGAAAGAAATGTGGACGCAATTATTGGTTGCGCCCTCAAATTGGCGGTTGGAACCCCAAGCCTATGGAATTCCCTCAGCGTGCCAAATCTTTGGTCGATTCGTTCGCGACGCTGGGATTGAAGCCATTTTATTTCCGTCCCAACTGGGGCCGGGCTCTTGTCTAGCGGTATTCTCCGAGAACTTCATCGCGAGCACTGGACGAATCGAGGTTGTAGGTGCGGTCCCGGATGGTGCCACCCACACCATTTTGGATAAGAATCATCTGATATAGCATACTCGGCGAGTCAGTCATGGTTTCCACACTCGCATCTACGATCGGCGCAAAATGAACCGCATGATCCGCCGACCTTCAGGGTAGACTACCGAACTCCAAGGCCGCCGGGCAATCGCCATGAGTAATCGTTTCATACGGATGCGGCTCGAGCGAATTGGTAAGCCGACACCGCCGTCCCCCGATCGAAACAATTCCGAAGGAGATAGCACTCGTTTTTGGATGGCGGTTTCATCAATAGCTGCGTGCGGCGCCACTCTGTTCGCCGGCTGGGCCGCATGGGAGACGCGAGCCAGTGCTCTAGAAGCCGCGCGCGCTACCAAGGCAGCGGTTTGGATGCAAACTTTATCGGCCCAGTGGGAGCGAAGCTACAATTTGAGGCCATTTGGTCGCCGTCAGTGCCTCGGATTCATTTCGAGGCGGTCTTGAGTCAGGTCCAAGTAGTCCGGGTTGTCGTGGCAGACCCATTCCAACACCTGCCCTGGCGGGCTCGGATGGCGACGAAATTGCGCCAGCGCTTGGTCGTACTGAAGCTCCGTTGTCGTCGAGCCTTGAATACGCGCCATGTTGGCGGTCAGTCCGGACAGCGGCGCATCACCTATTTCTGCACGAAACGCCGTCATTCGCTGGTTAGGCGCGAAGGCGAAAAAGAAGTATTCGCCGCTCTCGACCATGCTCGTGAGCACGGTCTGAACCAATGGATTGCTGGGGTTGACGAGGACGTGATAGGTCTCGAAGCCGTAAAACTCGAAGGCAAACTGAACCACTTCATATCGCGAGGTTCCGAGCAACGCGTGCCCCAAATTAAATCCACCGGCGGTTACCTCGGCGGGGATGGGCTCCTCGGGCCGCAGCGCCAAGAAACCCCACTGCCGGCGCCGCTCTTCGACGAGGCCAAGCGTGAAACACGGCGCCGGCGCGGCGAGAAAGTCGCGCATCAACTGGCCGTTGACGGCGAGCGTCGGCAGCAGGCGAGTGACGCTACTCATGTGCCCTCGTCCTGGGCGACTTGCCGCGCCGCGGGCAGGTAGCGGTAGAGCGTTGAGGGGCCGACACCGAAGCGGCGCGCGATGTCCTCGACCGTAATCTCTGGGTCGGTCAACAACGCACGCGCCTGTTTCAAATCCTTATCTGATAGCGAGCGCGGACGGCCGCCTTTGCGGCCGCGCGAGCGCGCCGCGTCCAATCCCGCTCGAGTGCGCTCCCGAATGATCTCTCGCTCGAATTCCGCGATGGCGCCGAACACGGTGAAAATTAGGCGGCCGCCGGCGCTGGTGGTGTCGATATCTTGGGTGACGGTTTTGAAGCCCATTTGCCGTTGGCTCAAGAGCTCGACGGTCTCGAGCAGTTGGCGGGTCGATCGAGCCAGCCGGTCGAGCTTCCACACCACCAAGGTGTCGCCGGCGCGCATGAATTCGAGCGCGGCGTTTAATTCCGGGCGGTCGCGCCGGGCGCCACTCGCCGTTTCCTCGAAGACTTTTTCGCATCCCGCTTCCCGCAGAGCGTCCAGTTGCAGATGCGCTTTTTGGTCGCGGGTGGACACCCGGGCGTAACCGATCAGCATGGCTCGACATCCGTCTGAGCGAAGTCGTTGCCGACAAAGAGCAGCGGTTCATTCATCGATTTGGCGAGGGCGTAGACCGCACAGTCGCCCATATTGAGCTGCGCCGGATGCCCCTGACCTTTGCCATAGCGCTGGAATGCATCGGCGGCCAGGCGCGCCTGGTTTCGTCGAATGGCGTCACGAGGACCTCGATCTCATCGAGGAAGCGCTCGAGCTTTTCGAGCAACGCCGGATGCTCCCGGCCGCGAACCACAATCTGAGCTTCGAGCAGGCTCACCGCGGAGAGGCGCCTAGCACTATGCGCCTCCAGCGCCGCGACAATTCGCGCGCGTTCCGGTTCTTCTTTGAGCCACGCGAGGATCGCCGAGGTGTCGATCACCATTGTCCGCGGTCATCGTAGCCCAAGATCTCCTCTGCAGTGCGCCGATCCGCCGGCACTCTCGACGGCAGGGCGTCGACCTCGCGGGCCAAATCCGTCAAGCGCTCGCGCAGCGGCCGCTCATGCACGGTGAGGCCCCGCCGGCCGGCGCGGGACAACAAGCTCTCGCGCACCACGCGTTCCACCGTGGTGCCTTCGGCCGCCGCTAGTTGCTGGGCCAGCTGCTCTAAGCGCGGATCATCGATCACAATGCTCACAGAAGTCTCCTGAAACTCGTCTGGATGGTGCCTGTATTGAGAATCGAAATCAAGAGACAGTTTTGGGAGAGTTTTTTGGCCATCGAGCCCTTTTTCGATAGTCTTTCCGGCCTCTCCTCTAAACGGTGGTTTTCGGGGGATCACGCGGCGAGCGCCAACCGGGTCGCCATATCGAGCTCGAAGCGGCCATACGGGTTGACGTTGTGGTAGATCAAGGGTGTGAGGCCGCGCCAGTCCTCTGCCGTCATGCGATCGCGCCAGGCGGGATCGGCCAGCACTTCCTGGATGAAGAGCGTGTTGATGTACACCAAGCAGATTTGCAAGAGGTGCAGTGCGAGCATCCCGAGCTCTTGGTCCTCCACCTGGTTGGTCGTGAACTCGCCGCGCTCGCCGTAGAAGATGAACCCGTTGGCGCTATTCCAGTTTTCTACGACCTGCAAGCCGTTGTGGATCTCACGCCGCAGCGCCTCCTCATGCAGATAGCGGCACAGAAAAATCGTCTTGATCGCTTTGCCCAATTCGGCGAGCGCCAGATAGGTCGGATGCGTCGCATTGGCGCGAGTAAAGCGGCGCAGGATCGATTCCGACTCCGCGGTCCCGATGCGAAGCGCCACCGCGAACTTCACCATCTCATCGTACTGCTGAGCGATGAGGTCCCAGTTGATCGCGCGCGTGAGCACCGGCGCGAGCGCCGAGTACTGTTCGGCATCCGCAGCGGTTGCCAGATAGAGCCGCTGGCGGGCGATCGCCTTCAGGCGCGGCAACAGGTCGAAGCCCAGCAAATAACTGAACGCGAAGGCAACCTCGCTTTGGCCGTGACTGTCCACGTACTGCTGCTGGACGGCCATGTCCGTGCAATGGCGCAGCACCCCTTCGACCATCGCCGCCCCCTCGGAGGACGAGCAGCGTCGCAACTGCGAGTAAATGCAGGTTGAGTGCTTCTCGACATGCCAGTAGATCATGACGCCGCGCCCGCCGTAGCGCGCGTGCCATTCGGTCATCAGGTTCTGATCGTACGCACCGAATTGCTTCGAGTCGGCGGCACAGGCGGTTGTGACATCGCTCCAAATCGCCGACTGGCGGATCTGGAAAGTGCCGTTAACGATGGTGGCGATCGCCGCGCGCAGCGCGTCCTTCTGCACGAAGCGCCGCTTCACATAGCGCAGCTCCTCGACGTTCACGCTCGGCTGCTGGCTCGCCACCCGTTTCAACCCGATGTTGGTGCCGAGGCCAAAGAGGCACAGCAATAAGCGCTGCTGCAATTGCGCGGGATCGAGCGTCTCGCGGCTCCCGGCCGTGCGAAACGCGGCGGTGTAGTGCAGCCGCAAATCGACTTCCTTGATGATATTGATGAGATCGACATCGGCCCAGCGGCGGCCAATCTCGCGCTTCAGCGCCGCGGTATTCGGGGGCTCGGGTTGCTTATCGAGCGGGGTCACCGCGATGCGCCGTTTGCCCTTCTCGCGCAGGTGCACCTTGGGGTTCGTCGGCATGCCGGCATTGAGTTTTTCCAACCAGTGGCGCATGGCGATCCGGATTTTCTCGATGAATTCACCAGCGCTCTTCGGTGCCTGCAACAGATCGTAATAGGTCTCGCGCTTGGCATCGAAATCGGTGGGCAAGTCCTCGTCGGGATTGCGATAGCGATCGGCGCCCTCGGCCCACAGCTCCTTGGTCCGCAGGCGCTTGCGCACGGCGCGCAGCACACAGAGCTCGTAACTCACGCGATTGACCCGCTCCGTGCCCTGCGGGCCTTTCTCGACGATCAGGGGACGCCACTTGCGCGGAATCACCCCCTCGAGCGGGACCTCGGCCGCCTCGTAGTATCGGTGATTGGCATCCCGGTTCGCCTTGAGCACCTCGAGCGCCTCGACCACCGGCCGATACCGGGTGTTGTTGGACTGGAATCGCACCGTATCCAAGACCGGCATCAGCATGCGGCGGTAGTGATGACCGTAGGAGGAACGCATGCGCTCCTGGACCTCGCGATCGAAGTTGAAGCCCATGGCTTTGAACTCGGCGACGATGTCCTGCAGCGTCTTCTGGCTCACCACCGGATAGACCACGTCTTTGATGATGCCGTCCGGTTGATCCACCGTGGTCTCGGCCAATTTGAACAACAACTGCGCCTTGCCGCGAACCTTCTTGAATTGCGCGAAATGGCGTTGGTCGATCTTCTTCTCGGCGCGGGCGCCCAAGTGATGCGTCACCTGCAGCAGCAGATCGAGCAGTAAATCGGTGAGTTGCTGGCGGCGGCGCCAGCAGAACATCGCCACCATACTGTAGCGAATGACCGGTGGATGGCGCCGCAGTTCACGGATCGATTCGGTCGCACAGCGTGCCCGAAACTGCTCGATAAACTTGGCGGGAACGGTTGCGAACACCTCCGCCGACAGAGCAAGCCGATCAATGCATTGGAGTTTCGCGATGGTGGAAAGCAGGCTCTCAAGGCTCGCCTTGCCGGGGTCGGATTTCAAATCGGAAAAGGCGACCGATTCAATGGGGCCATTCATCAAAAACGCCGAAAATCCGGTCAATTCTGCTCAAGTTGGGTTAAATCAATCGCGACAAAAGCACGACGCTGCATGGCCGTACCGGACGCGGTGGGATGCGCCAATGAGAGGCAGGCTCCGCAGCTGGCATGTCACGAGAATCGTCGCGCAATCTATTTCACGGGTGGGCGATGGCGACCTGCAGTGGCTGCGTGTCCGTGAATCCGGTGCGAGCGTCAAGTTCGAGGTGCATTGCGATGAGTCGCTGTTGCAATTCTAGTCGCAGTAATTCGACTTGCTGCTCGTCCAGCCGCGCCGGAATCTCCATCGGCTCGCCAATCAGAATGCGGATCTTTGCGCCCAGCTTTGGGATGACCGTACGATCCCAGGAATTCAGTATACGGCACGTCGAGGTGGAGGCCGCAACCGGAAGCAGCGGCCCATCCGTCTTGCGCGCGAGCGTCAGAATGCCGAGTTGTGCTATGCCGCGAGGACCGCGCGAGCCGTCCACAGCGAGGCAGGAGTGGAGCTGACGGTCTTCGCGCTGCGCCCGGATTATTTCAGCCAATGCACGGGCGCCACCGCTTCCCGAAGAGCCGCGCGCGACGCGGTAGCCGAGTCCTCGCTCCACGCTCGCCATCAAATCGCCATCGCGGCTGCGCGAACACATCAGCATCCAGCGCCCGCGCTGCGAGCGGCTGAAGTAGGGTAAAAGTTGGAACGTGCGGGAATGCAAAAAAGCACCGACCACCGGCCGTGTTGAATGAAGGAGGTCGGTCAATACGCTTTCGTTTTCCGTGGTGTAACGCCAGGTGCTAGCCAAGCCGTTGTAGGCGGAGCGCACAATGGGCGGCAGGATCCGGCGTATCAGGAATGCACGCACAGGTTTCCTGCGTTTGGGCATGTCGCCACCGGATTGCGCTGCGGCACCGGTGCCGGGAATGGTCACGGTATCTTTCCCCCGTTGGGCGCGGCACCGTTGCTTACGGAACCGTTGGCCGCAGCCAGCGCCTTGCGGCCCCCCGACCCATGGGCAGCGGCAAACTGCCCGCTCGCCATCGCGCCGATGATGGCGAGTTCGCCGGCCAGCGCCACGCTGCCGCAGATCTCCGCAAACTTCTGCGCATGGCCGGTCCCCGCGCACCCCAGCATCGCCAGGCACTCGTGCGCAGTCGGCAGATAGGTGCCACCGCCCACCGTGCCCACGAGCAGGTTCGGCATGGTGATACTGATATAAAGCTCGCCAGCTTGGGTACGCTCGACGCGCGTCAGGGCGCTGGTCGCTTCGACCACGCAGGCGACATCTTGGCCGCAGGCAATAAACAGGGCCGCGAGCGCATTGGCCACGTTTCCTTGCAAGCCGACCGTGCCGGTCTGTGCCGCGCTGTTCACGGCTTGTCGCCAAGCCCGTTCCAGCGACGTCGCGCTGGTGCGCCAGTAGCGTTCAACCTGTTTCGGCGGCATCAGGATCTCGGCACTGACGTTGCGTCCGCGGGTTGAACGAAACGCCATCGGCGTCGCGCGCTTGTCGCCCGACAGCATGGACTCGACCAGCCACGAGCGCGGTGCAGCCGGCATGTCGCCCAGCAGTCTTTGACATATTGCCTGGGTGGCCAGCGTGACCATGTTCTGACCCGCCGCGTCGCCGGTCGAGAACTCCAGCAGTACGTACACCGTATTGCCAACAATCCACGCGTTCACCGTGCGCAGGCGGCAGTATCGCGATGTGCCCTCGGTGACTTCCTGCAGACTGGCGAGGCGGGATGGCAGCCAGCGGGCAAAGACGCCCGCTTCGGGAAGGTTCGCAAACTCGAAGCAGGGGGCACGGCCGACCTGCTCATCGCTGCACAGGGCAGTGACCCCGCCGCAACGATTCATCGCGTTGAAAGCATGCTGAAAAGAGGCGACCAACGTCCCTTCGCTGGTTGCGAACGGCACGAAAAATTCTCCGCGCGCCGCCTTCCCGGAGATACGGAACGGGCCGGCAATACCCAACGGCACGCGCGAAAAGCCTATGAATCCTTCGATGGTTCCGGCCAACTGCGCCGGTTCTATTTCCGGGCCGCGGCCACTGATCTGGTCAATGTTATAGCCTGCTGCTTGTAGCCGGCTGCGTCGGCTCAGGAGCGCATCACTCGACGAATCCGTGGTCGCCGGCAGCCGCTGACAGGGAAGCCCGCCGCCGCCGGAAACTGGGTATGCAGTGCCGTCCGACGGTTGGGGGGCTTCACAGTCGGCAATGCTATTGTTCACTTAGTGCTTTCCTATTCGCCGTCGAGGGCGAAGTGTCGGTATCTTACAGCCCACGACGTCGTATCGGCCAGCGCCCGGCGCATGCGCTCCGCGGCGTAGTCTGCCCGATCCCGCCGATCAGGTCGGATAACACTCGCACGACAATAGCGACGGCGCTCGGCACGTACCGATCATGCCATACTCGCAGCGCCGAAGCCGCTTACGCGGGCCACGACGAAATTCTGCGGACCAGAACTGCGTCGGGAACATCGAGAAAGCCCATTTCGCAGGGCATTCACTAACAATGCGGGTGACTGAGAGCGGTGGATTCGACTGACCGCTTTGGGTGGCGCGCAATTCGCCCAGCGCCCCCCAAGTACCAGGACAGCGCGCCCGCTCGTGCTCGGTGCAGCGGCGAGGGTCAGAGCAGGCAGGATCTGCCACGCGACGGACCTGAACCGTGCCCGAGGGGTCAGGTGGGCAGGATAAGCTGCGGCGGCGCGCGACGCCGCGACGCGCGCGCAAATGCGTAGTAGAGCACGCCCGGCACGAGCAAACCCACAATCCAAGAGATATCCACACCGCCGAGCGGCTCGACCAGTGGGCCCGTGTAGAACGCCGTGGAAAGAAAAGGAATCTGAACCAGGATCCCGATCGCGTAGATTACGATGCCGGTCATATTCCATCGGCCATAGCGAGCATCGGGATCGGACAACGCCGGCACATCGTAACGCGACCGAGTGAAGCAGTAGTAGTCGATCAGATTGATCGCACTCCACGGCGTGGATACCGCCAGCAGACACAGGATAAACGCCTCAAACGCCTTCAGAAAGGAGTGACGCCCGGTCAGCGCGAGCAGCGCCGAGACGCCGACCATCGAGACAATGTAGAAGAGCCGGTGCCGTAGTGAGATTCGAAGGCCGCGCCGAAAACCGCTTACTATCGTCGCCATCGACATGAAGCTGCCGTAAGCGTTCAACGAGGTCACCGTGACCTTGCCGAATGCGATGCTGAAGTAAAGCAGGCCCGCGACAGCGCCCGTGGATCCGAGACTCACGATATAAGCCACCTCATGATGCTCGAATTGCTTACCCGCGAGCGCCGCGGCGAGAACCCCGAAAGTCATTGATATCTGCGAGCCGATGACTGATCCGACGCCCACGGCGGTGAAAACCCCCGCTACCGACGTGTCTCTCGGCAAGTAGCGGGAATAATCAGCAACGTATGGACCGTAGGCGATCTGCCACGACGCCGACAAGGACATCGCCAGGAGAAACTTGCCCAACGAGAAATGACGCCGGGCAAGCAAGGCCGCGATATCATGGGACGCAAACAGTCTGCTGAACATGTAGATGAATGCGGCTATGCCGACGATGCTCGCAACTCGCCCGAGAAGGTGAATGAATCGATACCCTAAAAGCGTCACGATCACGATGAAGCAACTGAAGATCACGATGCCGAAGCCATCGTCGACATGGAGTAGTTGACCTACTGCCTGCCCGGCCAACACGCAGGATCGACGATGTGACAGACACTCTGACCGGCGTGTCATTTCCGGACCCATACCGATGGCTCGAGGAGGAGAGTGATGAGGTGCGGCAGTGGCAGCGAAAACAGGCGGAGCTAGCCAGCTCCCACGTACGCGAGTGGTCGCACTTTGATCGATTGCGGCAACTCGTAGCGAAATTCAACATCGAACGGTACGTAGTGCTGCCGCGATATGTAGCTGGCCAGTGGTTCCGAATGCGGGTTGTCGAGGGCGCGACCCAGGCACAAGCGCGAGTGGCGGACGAACCAATGGGTGACGGTCGAGTGCTGTTCGATCCGATTACCGAGAATCCTGAGCGGCCGCCCTTTCTATCGTGGATCTGCCCCTCGCCCGACGGGCGAACGCTCGCGGTGGGAGTCTGCGCGGATGGCAGTGAGAACAACACAATTCGGCTCATCGATGTGGCTACCGGGCGAAAGCTTGCCGATCCACCGCCGCACACGCTGATGGACGATTGGACGGGCGGTGTCCAGTGGCTGCCAGACTCAAGCGGCTTTTTCTTCACCTCAATCACCGGCGCAGCGGTCGATTTCGTGCAGACTGTGTACTTGCACCGACGCTTTCCCGCTGTCGTCCGCAAAAACTCAGTGAGCGCCCGCAGGTGCCCAGAAATACTCATGGTGTAACCCACTGAGAATGGACCTAGCGCGCACGACTCTGTATTTCGACGCGCAAGGCAAATTGCGCTCGATGCGAGCCTCTTGGACCAGCGTGGCGGAGCCGGATCTATTTGCACAGGCGGCGGCCGGCCGCACGTGGTTTCGGGTCGATGATTTGCTGCGATTGTGCCCGCAGATCGCGGAACTGAAGGGACGGAAGCGACGATGAGTGCGTCAGGTAAATTTCGCCGCATATGTAACTGTAATTACGCCGCTATGTGGTTGCTAATTGCGATGGATCGAGATATACACCGTAATAGTAGCTATATAATTGCTATATTGTCGTACGTGTTCAGTGTTGGATCGGGCTTCATGGCCAAGCGCACTGCCAAAGCCGAGCGCCTCGAGGCACTCGGCAGCTTGAACCGCCACCCGGAGCGGGTGCGGGCCGCCTGGTTTCAGAGCGGCGCCTTCTTCGACGCTCAAGACCTGGTGCAGGTCAAGTACGAGATGCTGCGCCAAGTGCTGCACGAGGGCGCCTCCAAGACCGATACCGCCGCACTCTTCGGGGTGTCCCGTCCCACGTTCTATCAGGCCCAAGCCGCGCTTGCCCGGGAGGGCCTCGCGGGATTGTTGCCGCGTCAGCGCGGACCGAAGGGCGGGCACAAGCTCACCGCCGAGATCATGAGCTTCATCGAACGGCGACAGTCGGAGGATCCGCAGGTCCATGCCCGAGGTCTTGCCCGGCAGATCAAGGCGGAGCTAAAACTGTCGGTGCATCCGCGCAGCATCGAACGCGCCCTGGCGCGGAAAAAAAAACCGCAGACCCCGTCGCCGCGATGAGCGTGCCGCCCGCCGCGCTCGCCACCTACGAGACGCTGCGCGCAGGGGTCCTCAACGGTCAAGCCCGACCAGGGCGCTCGCGAAGGGCTTGATACCATCTTTCGACGTGGGGAAACCTGGTTAACGCTTGCCCCTGCCACTCGTGGTATTCGATCCAGGGGTACCAGGCAATATCCGCAATTGAAAACTGATCGCCGGCGACAAATTTGCAGTGGGCGAGCTGATCGTTAAGAACACCGTAGATGCGCGTCGATTCAATGGTGAAGCGCTTAATCACTTCCGGGAGCGCATCGCGGTACATAACCCTGTAGATGTGCGCATTCCCAAGATAAGGAGCGTGAGCAACTTGGAAGTAGACCCATTTGAGAACCTCGTAGCGGGCTTCCCCCGTCTGAGGAAGCAGCTGCCCTGTTTTTTCAGCCAGATATTGCAGGATGGCTCCCGACTCCCATATGACGAGGTTCCCCTCGGGCCCCTCGGTATCCTGCAATGCGGGCAAACGGCCATTAGGATTGACGTTAAGAAACTCGGGGGAAAGCTGTTCGCCGCTATAGACGTCTACCACCTTACAGTTATACGGCAGCCCGACTTCTTCCAAGAAAATGGTAATTTTGCGCGGATTTGGCCCGCCTGTGACATAGACCGTCAGCATCGCCCCTCCCGAAGAATGTTGTTGTTACGTTGAGCGCTCACCTACGCGCAGCGCACTTCCTGGATTCAGATCTTGAACGAGAGCATCGTCTCTGGCGCGAACAGCTCTTCGGGCTTAAGTAGACGCTTCGACAGTCCCTGTTCATGGTGGTAGTGGAGAAATGTCGCAAGGGTCGCGCGATTGGAGTCGATCCCATACGCCCAGAAATCCTCGCCCATGAGCTCGCGCGTTTCCTCAACGTGAGACGTGAGCCACGGCAGCATGGCTTTGAGCGCGGCAGTTTCGTTAAGGTCTTCGTACGTACGGCGCTGCGCCTCGACGAATGCCTTGTACAGTGATCGCGCAATCCAGCGATTCTGCTCATAGACGTCGCGGCGGATCGCGACCGTGTGCATGATGGGGAAAATTCGCGTCTTTCGGAAGTACTCTTGCTCGACGTCCCGATAATTCGGGAAGAGCCGTCGCACAGCGCCTCCCTGTAGTGAAAATGTGGAGGGCATGCGGGCGGTATGGAGAGCGTCGATCTCGCCATCCGCGAGCATCCTGGAGAGTGTTTGCGTCGCTCCGATCGGCTGCACCTTGATATGAGGCGGAAGGTCGAGCTGCATCTTCTCCAATCGCCCGGGCTCCTCCTCACCGCCGGTGTGATAAGTGACGGCGTCGATGGGAACATCGTAGTGCTCGGACAAGATGCCGCGGATCCATACCGGCGCGGTCATCTGATATTCAGGCATACCGATGCGTTTTCCGATCAGGTCCTTCGGGGTTCGGATGTTGGAAGCGGCGTTAACGTAGATACACGAGTGACGAAAGAAACGTGACGGGAAGACAGGTATGGCGATGAAGGGTTGTTGCTCGGTGAAGAGCGACATGGTGTATGACGAGAGCGAAAGCTCCGCTATGTCGAACTCACGGTAGCGCAGCATCCGGAAGAAGGTTTCCTCGACAGGTAGTTCAAGGTAGTTGAGGTCGATGCCTTCGGGTTGCACGGACCGATCGGCCAGTGCGCGTGTCCTGTCGTAATTCCAGCACGCAAGGTTGAGTCTCAACTTTGTCATGAAAGCGCTCCACTGGAAGCCGCCTGCGGGGGTCGCGCGGCGGTCCATATCGAAAAATGTTGACAGAATAAATCGAACTCGTATCATACGATCTCGTATCAATTTAAGAAAGCCAAATTGCTGGGCTGGCAAGAGGTGCGCCGTTGCCGAGCATTCTGATGGCATGTTTCCTGCGGTGGATCGCGGCGGTAGCGGCGGCGTGGCTGGAGGTCGCCCTCGAACGCCCGTCCCCGCGCCGGATCTATCGCTGGAACCTGTTGGTGGCGGGTCTTTCCTTCGGGGCGATCTACTCCGGGATCGATCTGATACCCGGTCTGGCCACGCGGAACGTCGACATGGCGCTCTTTGCCCTGGTGGTTTTCCCCGTGCAATTCCCGATTTGCCTCCTCCTTGCGACGGTGAGTTGGGCACTTCCGCTGGCCTCCGGCCTCGTGCGGGTTTCGGCCAGCGGAACACCTGTCCCTGCGTGGGTTTTCCTGGACGGCACGCACGGGCTGGAAGGTCTTCCGCCGCGACCGCCGATGCGGTTTGGAACGACCTTGAAGATCGGTGCCATCGGCGCCGTCCTCTCCACTTTCGCGACGGTGGGTGCGTTGATCGCGTTTCGTACTTCGCCAACACTCAGGAAATGGGTCCTTTCGGAGGGGGCAGGCCACCTCTACTCGATAGGCATCTGGGTCCTGGCGGCGGTGATCGCGGCGATTACCGCCCGAGCGGTCGCGAAGCGGGCCCGGTGTTTGCCGGTATTTCAGGGGCTCTTCGCTGCGGCTTTGACCAGCTGGATGGCGGCCTCCGGCATGCTCGCGGTCAGGGCCTGGTTCGACAACACGCCGATCACGATTGACACGCTGCTGGGGAACTACACGAATCTCGTGGATACCGGTGCGCTCGCGTCCGCTTTCCTTCTGGTAAGCGTACCGGCCCTGGGACTCGGTTTCCGTCGCGTTTTCGGCTTCGCTTTGCCCAGGCAGCGAGCTGGCGATCCCAGCGGCGAGGCGGTCGTCAGATGGCCCAGAAGAATTGCATTCCGGTTGGCGGTCGTCGTGATCTCGGCCGGCGCCGTCTCGGCACTGTACGTGCAGATTCGGCGCGCCGTCGAAGCAGTAGAAGCGATCGACAAGAAGAATGCCGCTGCGCCGGCGCTTGCGTCGAACGCGGCGGGATCGGCCGCCACTCCCGGGATGAAGGCCGAAGGGTCTACCGTTCTGGCAGATCCGCACCTACAGATGGTGCGAATACCGGCGGGGACGTTCGAAATGGGCTCCCCGCAGGAAGAGGCTGGCCGGGACAAGGACGAGGGTCCCGTTCACCGAGTGACAATCCCGGAATTCGAACTCGGCCTCACGCCGGTCACGCGCGCGCAGTTTGCGGCGTTTGTTCGCGAGACGGGGTACGCCGCCGGAGGCAACTGCAGGACGGTGTATCGCGAGGAGTGGGTTGAGGAGACGGAACGCTGGTGGCGGGAGCCGGGATTCCCGCAGGACGACTCGCATCCGGTTGTGTGCGTCAACTGGCTCGACGCGCAGGCCTACGTGGACTGGCTTCGCAGCAAGACAGGTCAATCCTGGCGGCTGCCATCGGAGGCAGAATGGGAGTATGCGGCGCGCGCGGGCACCACGACAGCGCGTTTCTGGGGAAACGACTTCGATGCGGCGTGCGACTTCGCAAACGTGCTGGATGAGTCAGGTCAGGGCGTCGTCTCGGCAGGCCTGGGGGCGGTGATGGCAAAATGCGACGACGGCTATGCCTATACGGCTCCCGTCGGGCACTTCCGGCCGAATGGCTTCGGCCTGTACGACATGCTGGGAAACGTGTGGCAGGCGGTGCAGGACTGTGGGCACGCGAGCTACGAGTCGGCGCCGGTCGATGGCAGCGCATGGACCTCAGGGGACTGCGACAAGCGCGTCAGTCGCGGCGGCGCGTGGAACACCCGCGCGAGGTACGTCCGTTCGGCGAGCCGCGTTCGGGTTGCGCCGGAGGAGCGCGCTGCAAGCGCAGGGTTCCGTGTGGCCCGATCGCTTCCGCAAGGCGGCGACGCCGCAGGGCACTCGCAAGCGTGGCCGTGGTGTACGCGAGAAGACAGACAGGTGATCAGCCCGGATTTGCAGATCTCCGGATGCACCACGGTGATTCAATCCGGAGCCGAAACCGAGGGAAATCTTGCGATTGCGTTCGCGAATCGCTGCGGCGCCCGCCGGGAGCAGGGCGACTTCGACCGCGCGATCCAGGACTGTGACGAAGCACTTCGCCGCAAGCCCGATTCCGCATGGGCCGTGAACAACCGCGGCGGGGCCTACCACGGCAAAGGCGACAACGACCGCGCGATAGAAGACTATACGCAGGCGATCCGGCTGATGCCCAATTATGCGGGCGCCTTCATCAACCGCGGCGACGCGTACCGCGGCAAGGGCGACAACGAGCGTGCGATCCAGGACTACGACCAAGCGATTCGCCTGCAGCCGGTTTCCGCGTTGGCCTTCGCCGACCGCGGCGACGCCTGGTACGGGAAGAAGGAATATGACCGTGCCATCGCCGACTACAACGAAGCGATCCGCCTGATGCCGAATTACGCGTATGTCTTCAATGCTCGCTGTTGGACAAGAGCGGCCGCCAACAAAGAGCTTGAAGCGGCGCTTGGCGATTGCAACGAATCCCTGCGGCTGAAACCGGGGGATGCGAACGGTCTCGACAGCCGTGGATTCGTCTATTTCCGAATGGCAGAGTACGACAAGTCGATCGCCGACTACAACGCCAGCCTCGAACGCGACCCGAAGTTCGCGAGTTCTCTGTACGTTCGCGGCCTGGCAAAGCGACGCAACCGCGACCAGGCTTCGGGCGATGCAGATATATCCGCCGCGGAGGCGATTTATCCGAAGATCTCGGAGGTCTACGCAGAGCTCGGAGTGAAGCCGTAAGCTGGCCCTATTGTCGGCATGAATCTGCGGTGAGCAAGCTGATCGCGGGACCCAGCGCCCGGCAATTTCTCACTGCAGATGGCTTCAGCTAGGCTGGAGAACGTAGCCAACCGTTCGGAGTTGCCATGCGACTGATTATCGAAGCCCGCCTCGAGGGTGCGCAAACTGGCGCCACCGCAGCTGAAGCAACGATTGTGGACGTGGTGGAGCGCCAAGATCGCGTTCTTTGCATAATAACAGCGCCACCGATTGTTGCAGAAAGGCGCCGATTCGAGCTTAATCGATAGCGAAGTACGGCGACTGTCAAGAACACCAGCATCGCCCAATCCGACGCCCCTTTCCCACCACCACTACCATTTGTCGGGACGTGGAACGATGTTGGGGGTAAAGCACCTTAATCCCTTAAAGCGGACTTAGCGGCGGGGTTGCCCGGAAGCGAGGGAACCATTCCCGAAAGAGCATCTCCAGTCGATGATCGAGTACTGCGCAACGAACCTGTATGAGCAAATGTGCACCGTCGGGCGACCATCGCATCGGCTGGCGCTTTCCCATTCGTTTGTTTATCAGGTGATTCATCCCCGATTCCGCCGGAGCGCTTGGTATCCGAAGCCCGTCGCGGCGCGCTTTGCCGTAGTTGGTTAGATTCCCCTGATTGCTCAGCAGGTAGTTGCGTAGATCGATGAGGTGTCGGCGAAATCGCTTCACGCGTTCCGCATGTAGGGAAGTTACCGTCCTCGCTATCGCGCGAATTCCCTGGTAACAGTTGCGCATCCGATGCAGAGCCCCGCGCCATTGCCCGTTCCACATTTTGTGTCGAAGCCTGGAGATCTTACCAAGCGCCTCCACTTCGGGAAACAGCTCCATCATGGAGGGGCCCATCTGTTCGATGTAGCTAGGCACCAGCAGGCGTCGCCAAATCAGCGGACTAATGCCGCGGAGCACGGCTCGCAGTTGAAGAATCATCTGCTCTGAGGCCTCGGCCTTTGCCATTGGCCAAGCCTACGCTTGTGCAGTGCACACCCCCAAGAAATGGATGCTCTCCTACTTCCAGGACCTGCGGGTAGAGCGCGCCGTACACCTGCTCGAGACCAGCCGCGCCAGCGTCGACCAGATCGCCGCCGAAGTCGGCTATGCCGAAGGCGTGACACTGCGCGCGCTGCTGCGTCGGAGGCTCGGCCGCGGCGTGCGCGAAATCCGCCGCAGTCTGTAAGGCCGGATCGCCCGGCTCAGCCTACGCCCGCGGCCGCGCTCATCGACGGCACCGAGGATCAGGGCTCAAGCACGATGGTGTGGTGTACCGCGAGCTTCAGGATGGTGAAGAGCCGACGCGGATGGGCTTTACTGCCTACTTGGCAACAAAGGAACGGCAATCCAACGGTCGAGCCGTTCCTGCAAATGCTGCGGGAACGATATCCCGAACTCTCCACACACCACACACTGAGCTTTTTATGACGGACCGACGTGGCGCTCCACGACGGTCCGTCGAGCGACGCTGCTCACGTCTATGCGGGTTGAGTAGCCGGCTGTGGATTTTTGCGGACGGTAATGATCAGCAAAGCCGCGATGAGGCAGAGCACACCCGACGAAAAAAACGCCGGCAGATAGGTCCCCAGCACGGTGCGCATGAGCCCCGCACCGTAGGCGGCCAGCGCTGCGCCGAGCTGGTGTCCGGCAAAGACCCAGCCGAACACGACGTTCGCCCGTGCGCGACCGAATCGTTGAATGACGAGCGCTAGTGTTGGTGGAACTGTCGCCAGCCAGTCGAGCCCGTAGAAGAGGGCGAAAAAAGACAAGCCGACAATCGTGAAGCTCGAAAACGGAAGATAGAGAAGCGAGAGGCCGCGCAGTCCGTAATACCAGAAGAGAAGCCACCGGTTGTCGAGCCGATCCGACAACCAGCCAGATCCGATCGTCCCGAAGAGATCGAATAAGCCCATCAGCGCAAGGATGCCGGCAGCCTCTACGGGGACGATCCCGAAGTCGCCGCACAACGGCACGAAATGGGTTTGGATCAATCCGTTGGTGCTCGCGCCGCAAATGAAGAAGGTAAAAAATAGAACCCAGAATACCGGGACTTTCACAGCTTCTTTCAACACCGATACGGGTATCGAGAAAAGCGACCAGATGGACCGATGGTGCTCCGCCAGGGATACTTGCGCTTGAGGCATCGTTTCGCCGTAGGCCGTCACTCCGACATCCTTGGGGTGGTTCCGCATGAAAAGCAGCACCAGGATCACCGAAAACACGTTGGCGGCGCACGCGATGATGATCGTTGTACGCCAGCCTTGAGCCTGGGTGACGTTCGCCAGCGTGGGAAGGAAGATGAGCTGACCCGTCGCGTTGCTCGCCGACAGCAGCCCAGTCACGAGTCCCCGGCGCTGGACGAACCACCGCGTTGCCACAGTCGCACTGAGGACCATGGCCGTGAGGCCGAT
>WNFR01002052.1_pt1 | contig 25976 bp, 21 predicted proteins | sample 5400221 | NCBI WGS metagenome assembly WNFR01 (sample SAMN13153357, study PRJNA577476) | soil metagenome | isolation source: 40 cm soil under Madrone tree | place: USA:California | collected 2016-06-14
CGCAACGCATCTATGATTTCTTCCACCCGGCTCCGGGGCAGGGGGAACCTTCCCCGGGGCAGGGGGGTTTACGGTTGGAGATCGAATCGAAAGGAGGTGACGTCAAATGAAGATCCTCATGATGGCGCTCGCGATCGTGGCGTTCGCGGTGGCCCCGGTGCTGGCCAACCAGTGCCCGCTCCTGATCAAGCAGATCCAGGACGCGACGGCCGGAAAGACCGACGACGCATCCAAGAAGGCGAATGCTCTGGCCGCCGAGGCCAAGGCCCTGCACGACTCCGGCAAGCACGCCGAATCGGTAGCGAAGGCGGACGAGGCCGCTGCGGCGATCAACCTCACCCTGAAGAAGAAGTAGGCCGTTTCGCCCCCGGGGGCCCGTCGGCCCCCGGGGAGCCGTTTCTTGCCCTCCCCGCCTAAGCGTGCAAAAATCAGGGCCAATATGGCCGTCGACGACCGGCCGGAGCGCTACCCCTTCCCCGAGATCGAGGCCCGGTGGCAGAAGGCCTGGGCGGAGAGCAAGCAGTTCAAGGTGACCGAGGCCCCCGGCCGGCCCAAGTACTACTGCCTGGAGATGTTCCCGTACCCGTCGGGCCGGATCCACATGGGCCACGTGCGGGTCTACGCCATCGGCGACCTCCTGGCCCGCTACAAGTGGATGCGCGGGTTCAACGTGCTGCACCCGATGGGGTGGGACGCCTTCGGCCTTCCCGCCGAGAACGCGGCCATCGACAACGGGGTCCACCCCGCGGTGTGGACCTACGAGAACATCGACAACATGCGCACCCAGCTCAAGCGCATGGGCATCTCCTACGACTGGGACCGCGAGGTGACCACCTGCGATCCCGCCTACTACAAGTGGGAGCAGCTGATCTTCATCCGCATGCTCGAGCGCGGCTTGGCCTACCGCCGGCGCTCCCGGGTGAACTGGTGTCCCTCCTGCCAGACCGTCCTCGCCAACGAGCAGGTGGAGGCGGGCCGCTGCTGGCGCTGCGACTCCGAGGTCGTCATCAAGGAGGTCGACGGCTGGTTCTTCAAGATCACCGACTACGCCCAGGAGCTGCTCGACTGGTGCGACCGCCTCCCGGGCTGGCCCGAGCGGGTGCTCACCATGCAGCGCAACTGGATCGGCCGCAGCGAGGGGGCCGAGTTCGCCCTGCCGGTGGCGGGGCGTCCCGACGTGAAGATCCCGATCTACACCACGCGGCCCGACACCTCGTTCGGCATGACCTACGCGGTCCTGTCCCCCGAGCACCCCCTGGTCGACACCCTCGTGACCGACGCGGAGGAGCGGCGGGCGGTCGACGCCTTCCGCGCCGAGGTGGCGCGCGAGTCGGAGATCGAGCGCCTCGCCACCGACCGGCCGAAGCGCGGCTGTCGCCTGCGCGTGCGTGCGGTCAACCCGTTCACCGGGCAGGAGATCCCGCTCTTCCTCGCCGACTACGTGCTGATGGGCTACGGCACCGGCGCGATCATGGCGGTCCCGGGCGAGGACCAGCGCGACTGGGATTTCGCCAAGGCGCACGATCTGCCGATCATCGCCACCGTGAAGCGCCCCGCCGACTGGGCGGACGAGCAGGCGTACACCGGCGACGGGGTGAAGATCAACTCGGGCTTCCTCGACGGGCTCGGCATCGAGGAGGCCAAGCGGAAGGCGATCGACTGGCTGGTCGCGCAGGGGCTCGGCCAGGCCAAGGTCAACTTCCGGCTCCGAGATTGGGGGATCAGCCGGCAGCGCTACTGGGGCGCGCCGATCCCGGTGCTCTACTGCGAGAAGGACGGCATGGTGCCGGAGCGGGAGGAGAACCTCCCGGTGGTGCTGCCCCGCGACGTGCAGATCAGCGGCAAGGGCGGCTCTCCGCTCGCCGAGGTGGCGGAGTTCGTCAACGCCACGTGCCCCAAGTGCGGGGGCAAGGCGCGGCGAGACACCGACACGATGGACACCTTCGTGGAGTCGTCCTGGTACTTCCTGCGCTACTGCTCGCCCGACTACGACCGGGGTATGTTCGACCCGGCCGCGGCGGCCTACTGGATGCCGGTCGACCAGTACATCGGGGGCATCGAGCACGCGGTGCTGCACCTGCTCTACGCGCGCTTCTACACCAAGGTCCTCCGGGACCTCGGCATGCTCAAGGTCGACGAGCCCTTCCACGCCCTGCTCTCCCAGGGCATGGTCGTCAAGGACGGAGCGAAGATGTCGAAGTCGAAGGGCAACGTCGTCGATCCCGACGAGCTGATCCGCCGCTTCGGGGCCGACACCGCGCGCCTCTTCTCCCTCTTCGCGGCGCCCCCCGAGAAGGACCTCGACTGGAACGACCGCGGGGTGGAGGGCGCCTCCCGCTTCCTGAACCGGGTGTGGCGCTTCGTCCACGCCAACCTGCCCGAGCTGAAGGCGGCGCCGCGCGCGCCGAGCGGAGCGGGCTCGGACGCGGGGCGCGCGTTCCGCCGCGTGGTCCACGAGACGATCCGGAAGGTGACCCACGACATCGAGCACGACTTCCACTTCAACACCGCGATCAGCGCGGTGATGGAGCTGGTCAACGCGCTCCACGAGTTCGAGCGCGCCTCCCTCGACGGGATGCCCCGCGAGGAGCGCTCCGGGCTGCTGCGCGAGGCGGTCGAGGCGACCGTTCTCCTGCTGGGGCCGGTCTCGCCGCACATCACCGAGGAGCTGTGGGCGGCCCTCGGCCATCCCCAGAGCCTGTTCAAGCAGCGGTGGCCCGAGCCCGACCCCGCCGCGCTGGCGCGCGACGAGGTGGAGATCGTGGTGCAGGTGGACGGCCGCGTGCGCAGCCGGCTCACCGCCCTCGTCGGGGCCCAGGAGGCGGAGGTCCGGGAGCAGGCATTGGCCGACGACAAGGTGCGCCCGTGGCTCGACGGCCGCCGCATCGCGAAGGTGGTGGTGGTGCCGGGCCGCCTCGTCAACATCGTGACCCGTGGCTGAGCGTCGCGGCCGGACGGGGCGCAAGAACCGCACCCTCGAGCCGGGCGTGGAGAGTGCGATCACCTCCGGCGTGGTCGACGCGTTCCCGAGCGGAGGGCGGGTGAAGGTGGTGGCCGACCGGCTCCGGCTGGTGCTGAACGTGGAGTTCCGCGACGTGAAGCGGAGCGCGATGCTCTGGCGTCAGGAGGGGCTGCCGGAGACCTCGGACTTCCAGGTCCGGGGGCAGGTGTCCGACACGATCGCCCGGGGCGCGGCGCGGTGAGCCAGGCCGTCGCCGAGATCGGGCGGAAGGTGGTCAACCTGGCGCTGGATCGCTTCTAGGTGGACTACGCGGGGTTCGTCAAGGCGGCCGACGCCGGACAGGCGCCGCCGGTCACGCTCCTGCACGGCCCCGAGCCCTTCCTGCTCGAGGACGCCCTCGCCCGGCTGACCCGCGCGCTCTTCCCCGGGCAGACCGAGCTGTCGCTGGTGCGCGAGGCCTTCGACACCCGCGCGGCGGGCGCGGAGGCGGTGGTGCAGTCGGCTCTCATGCTGCCGTGGATCGGCGAGCGGCGGCTCGTGATCGCGCGGGGAGTGGATGGCCTCGCGGCCAAGGCCGGCGAAGCGCTGGCCGCCTACGCGAAGGCGCCGAACCCGTCCACCGCGCTGGTCCTGGTCGCCGACGCCCTCCTCGAGGGCGGGCACTGGCTGGTCCGGGCGGTGCCGGCGGCGGCGGTGGTGGCGGCGCCGGCGCTCGGCGGGCGGGCGCTGACCAGCTGGCTCCGCGGTCACGCGCAGGCCCAGGGGTACGACCTCCGGGAGGACGCGGCCAACCTGCTGGTCGAGCTGTCGGGCGACGATCTCACCCAGCTCGTCGGCGAGGTTGAGAAGGCGGCGCTGGCGGGGGGACCGGACAACCGCCGCGTCGGCACTGCCGAGGTGCGGGCGGTGGTGGGCGAGCACCGGCTGCGCCACGTGTTCGACCTGACCCGCGCGCTCTCCGCGCGCGACACCGGAACCGCCCTGGCTTTGCTCGAGTCGCTCCTCAACGCGGGCGAGGAGCCGCTCGCGGTGCTGGGCATGCTGGCCCGCGAGGCCCGCGCGATCTGGCAGGCCGCGGGCGCGCTGCGGGCGGGGCGTCCGGCTGAGGACATCGCGCGCGCCCTGCGCCGACCCCCCGCCGCCGCGGCGGCCCTGCTGGAGCGCGCGCGGAGTGTGTCGCCCGCCGCGGCGGCCCGGCAGGTGGCCCGCTGCTGGGACGTGGAGCGGCGCCTCAAGCTGGGCGGCGCCGCGCGCCCCGAGCTGTCCCTGCTCGTCGCCGATCTGTGCGCGGTCTGATGTCGCGCGCCCTGGGCGCGCTCGCGGCCGCGGTCGTGCTCCTGGTGTCGGGTGCTCCCCCTGCGACGGCGGCTCCGCCCGCGCGCCTGCTCGCCGGCGCCATGAGCGTGACGGTGAGCCTGCCCGACGACACGCCGCTCGGCGGCTACGGCGGCTTCCCGCGGCGCGCCTGGCTGCCCGACTTGATCGGCCGATACCCGGACACCTTCTGGTTCCGGCCCTCCACCGGCGAGCACGATCCGATCAAGGTGCGCGCGCTCGTCCTCGAGGCGGGGAGCGTCCGGGTGCTGTGGCTCACGCTCGATGTGGTCGGCATGGATCCCACGCTGCTGGCGGATCTCCGCGCTCGGCTCGACCGGCTCGGTCTCCGCTACGCGGCGGTGATCGCGGCGGCGTCGCACACCCACTCCGGCCCGGGAGCCTACGCGCGCTCCGATCTGTTCGGGCTCCTCGCGCTCGACCGGGAGTCGCCGCGGGTGCGGGGGCGCATCTTCGCCGCCATGGAGGACGCGGCCCGTCAGGCCGAGCGCCGCAAGCGGCCGGCCACCGTGGGAACCGGGCGCGCGGAGGTCGCCGGCATCACGGACAGCCGCGTCCACGGGCCGCTCGATCCGGAGCTGGGCGTGCTCAAGGTCACGGGCGCCGACAGTCGGCCGATCGCGGTGGTGTGGAACTACGCCATCCACGGCACCATGCTCGGGCGGGAGAACTTCAAGCTCTCGGGCGACGTGATGGGGGACGCGGCCGCGCGCATCGAGGAGCAGCTCGGCGCCCCCGCGCTCTACGTCAACGGCGCGGTCGGGGACGTGAGCCCGCGGCAGCGCGGCTGGGACGGGGTGGCCGCGACCGGCAAGGTCCTGTCCGCCGCGGTGCTCGCCCTCTGGCCGCGCATCGCGGCCGACACCGATCAGCGCGTGATCACCGCGGCCGCGACCGCGGCCCTGCCCGCGCCCGGGCTCGAGCTGCGCAACTGCCGGCCGCGCACGATTCGCGCACACCTTCGTGGCGGGGGTCGCCAACGGCTACCAGGGATACTTCATCGCCGCCCAGCACTTCCGGGCGCCGAGCTACATCTCGTGCGGCAGTCTCTATGGGGAGCGGGGCGGGGAGCTCGTCCGAGACGCCGCGCTGGGCGCGCTCCGCGAGGTCGCCGAGCGGCGCGCGCCGCGCCCGGTCAAGCCGGCGCGTTGAGCTTGCGCGCGAGCGTGGATTTGCGGCGGGCGGCGGTGTTGCGGTGGATGATCCCCTGGGTCACCGCGCGGTCGATCGCGCGGATGGCGTCGTGCACCGCGGTGGCGGATTCGGCGCTCTTGCCCGCGAGGGCCTCGCGGGCGCCCTTGACGCTCGAGCGCACCGCGCTCCGCACCGCGCGGTTGCGCAGCCGGCGCTTCTCGTTCTGCTTGATCCGCTTCCTCGCGGAGCGGGTGTTGGCCACGGTGTATCTCCTTTCAAACGTGAGCGACACACGAGCCTACCGTCCGGGCCTCCGGGTGTCAAGGACGATGTCCCCCCGGTGAGCGACTCCCCCGAGGGCCACGAGCAGGTCCAGCGCGGCGTCGTCAGCGCGGTGGGCGCGATCGGTCTGGCCACGCTGGCGAGCCGGGTGCTCGGGTACCTGCGCGACATGGTGGTCGCCCACGCCTTCGGCGCGGGGCCGGTCACCGACGCCTTCCTGGTGGCCTTCCGCATCCCGAACCTGCTGCGGCGGCTCCTCGGAGAGGGCGCGCTCTCCACCGCGGTGATCCCGGTGTTCACCGAGACCCTGACCCGGGGCGGCCCCACCGCCTTCGGCCGCCTGGCGCGCGCCACGACCGGCGCGGCCATCGTGGTGCTCTGCGTGGTCTCGGCCCTGGGGATCCTGCTCTCGCACCAGGTGGTCGCGGTCATGGCGCCCGGCTGGCGCGCCGACACCGGGCTGTTCGACCTGGCGGTGACGCTGACCCGGGTGATGTTCCCGTACCTGGTCCTGGTGGGGCTGGCCGCGCTGGCGATGGGCGCGCTCAACGCCCATCACCGCTTCTTCACCGCCGCCATCGGCCCCGCGGTCGTCAACGTGGCCATGATCGTGGCGGTGCTGGGGCTCGCCGGCCGCATGAACCCGCCGGTCATGGCCCTGGCGGTGGGCGTGCTGGTGGGCGGCCTCGGACAGCTCCTGGTCCAGCTCCCGGAGCTGCGGCGGCTCGGGGTGCCGCTGACCCCTTCCGCCGAGTGGCGCCACCCCGCGGTGGCCCGGATCGCCCACCGGCTCTGGCCCGCGGTGTTCGCGCTCGCGGCGGTACAGGTCACGGTGGTGGTGAACACCCTGCTGGCCTCGCTGTTGCCGACGGGCACCGTCTCGTATCTCTACTATGCCGACCGCGTGATGGAGTTCCCGCTCGGCATCTTCGGCATCGCGCTCGCCACCGCGGCGCTGCCCAGCATGTCGGCCCAGGCCGCACGGGGCGAGCTCGCGGGCCTGCGCGCGACCCTCGAGTTCGCGCTGCGGATGGCCGCCTTCGTCGCGATCCCGGCCGCGGTGGGGCTCGTGCTCCTGGGCGGGCCCATCGTGCGCCTGCTCTTCCAGCGCGGCGAGTTCAGCGCCGCCGACGCGGTTCTCACCGCGCAGGCGCTGACCGGCTACGCGGTGGGGCTGCCCGCGTTCTCGGCGACCCGCATCGCGGCGCAGACCTTCTACGCGCTCGGCGACACGCGCACGCCGGTGATCGTGGGATTCCTCTCGGTGGCGGTCAACGTGGTGCTGGCCCTGCTCCTGATGTGGCCGATGCGCCACACCGGGCTCGCCCTCGCCTCGTCGCTCTCGTCCTACGTCAACGTGCTCGGTCTCTGCTGGCTGTTGCGCCGGCGCCTCGACGGGCCGCGCGGGCGCGATCTCTGGACCTCGCTCGCCCGCACCCTCGGGGCCTCGGCGCTGCTCGCGCTCTGGTGCGCGTGGATGAGCGGGCTCGTGCCCGGCGTGCCCGGTCCGGCCGGCCACGGCCTCGGGTGGACGGTGGTGGCGCTGGTCGGCGGCGTGGTGGTCTACGGAGCCGGCGCCGCCGCGCTGGGATCGACCGAGCTGCGCGGGCTCTTCGGCATGCTGCGGCGACGCCGCGGCACCTTGCCACCCGCGGGGGGGCGATGATAGACTCCCTCATGCTCCTGGAGTTCGCAGGGGACGCCTCGGTGATGGTCCGAGCAGCACGAATCGGCCGACACCGGGGCCGTCGTTTTTTTGGGCTCCCCCTCCGGATGTGACCGCGTGGCCCCGCGACCTGGCGTCTCCGCGGACCGGAGGGTGATGGGAGCCGTGTCCGCACCGACCCCGGTCGTCGCGTCGCCCCCGTTTCCCGGCTCCGCCGGCCCGCTGATCGCCGACTATCTCTCGAGCCTCCAGGTCGAGCGGGGCGCCGCCCGGAACACGCTGCTCGCCTACCGCCGTGACCTCGCCGGCTTCGAGCGATTCCTCGCCCAGGAGCGCCGCGCCCTCGAGGCGGTGACCGTGACCGATCTCTCCCGCTACCTGGGCGGGCTGCGGCGGCGCGGGCTCGGAGGGCGGAGCATCGCGCGGCATCTCTCCGCGGTGCGCGGGCTCTACCGGTTCCTGCTCGACGAGCGCCGCATCACCCGCGACCCGACCGAGCACCTCGACAGTCCCCGGCCGGCGCGCCGGCTGCCGCGCACGCTCTCGGTGGAGGACGCGGCGGCGCTGGTCGAGGCGCCCGACGCCACCCGGCCCGACGGGCTGCGCGATCGGGCGCTGCTCGAGCTGCTCTACGCCTGCGGGCTCCGGGCGTCCGAGGCGCTCGGGCTCCGGGTCGAGGACGTCAACTTCGCGGCGGGCTACGTGATCGTCACCGGGAAGGGGAATCGTCAGCGCCTGGTTCCGGCGGGCGCGCCGGCGCTCGACTGGGTGCGGCGCTACTCGAGCACCGTACGCCCGCGGCTCGTGCGGCGCGAGGGCGCGCCGCTCTTCCTCAATCGGTCGGGCGGCGGCCTGTCGCGGCAGGCGCTCTGGGGGCTGATCCGGCGCACCGCGCGACGGGCCGGGATCCGGGCCGTGGTCTCGCCGCACACCCTGCGTCACTCGTTCGCGAGCCACCTGCTCGAGCGGGGCGCGGATCTGCGCTCGGTGCAGGCCATGCTGGGGCACGTCGATATCTCGACCACCCAGATCTACACGCACCTGCCGTCGAGCGTGGTCCACGACATGTACCGCAAGTTCCACCCTCGGGCGCGGCGCGCGGGCGCGCGGCGGGCGGGCTGAGATGGCCCGGGCCGGACACGCGTATCCGCAGGTGGAGCCCGGGGCCATCGCGCTGATGGACACGCGGGTGGTGGCGTGCGCGGGGGCGACGCGCGTGGCGCGCGCGCTCGAGCGTGCCCGGGCCGCGGGCGCGCGGGTGGTGGTCGCCGGGCCCCGGCAGGCGGTGCGGACCGCCGAGCTCGCGCGCGCGGTCGACTGGGGGCTCGGCCCACGGCCGGTCCGCGAGGTGGCCTGGCGCGAGCTGCCGGTCGTGCCGGCCGACGCCTCCGAGATCGAGGTGCGGCGGCGGCTCTTGGCGGGCGCCTCGCTCGTGCTGCTGCGCCGCGCGGGGCGGATCGCCGGCGCGGTGGACGGCGAGACCGTCGATCTCCTGCATGCGGAGTCGTCGCTCCTCTCCCACCTCGAGCGGAGCGCGGACCGGCGCGCCGAGGCGCGGCTCTGGCTGCTCCGCTCGGCCGGGAAGATCGGCGAGGGCATGGGCACGCCGGTGCACGCGGTGGGCGGGTTCGTGCGGGACCTGCTCCTGGGCGGTGACGCGCCGGACGTGGATCTGGTCGTGGAAGGCGACGGCATCGCCTTCGCGCGGCGTCTCGGCGAGGAGATCGGCGGGACGGTGCTGGTGCACGGCTCATTCGGGACCGCGTCGATCGAGGGCGGGCGCGCGCCCGCGGGCGCCGGTGCCGACGGGGCCCCGCTCGGTCGCGTCGACGTGGCCTCGACGCGGCGCGAGCGGTACGCGCGGGCGGGCGCGCTGCCCGATGTGTCGCCCACCGGGCTCCTGGAGGATCTCCGGCGTCGGGACTTCTCGGTGAACGCGATGGCGATGGCGCTCGCGCCCGATCGCTTCGGCCACCTGATCGATCCGCTGGGCGGGCAGCGCGACATCCGCGCCCGGCGACTCCGCGCGCTCCGCCCGCTCGCCTTCGTCGAGGATCCCACCCGGATCTTCCGGGCCGCGCGCTACGCGGCCCGGCTCGGCCTGCGCCCCGACGCTCCGACACGGGCCGCGATCGGGCTCGCGGTCATCCGGCCGTCGTACGTGGCGCTCTCCGGCCAGCGCCTCTGGCGCGAGATCGAGCTGGCGGCGGCCGAGCCGCGCGCCCGGCAAGCCTTCGAGCATCTCGTGAGGTGGCGAGTTGTAACGCTCGTGCGCGTAAGCAATGTCTCGACTGGTCGCCTGGCCGATGCCGACCGTCTCGGGCGCTGGGCGAGAGCGGCCGGGGTGGCGGTCGACCCGGCGGAGCTGTTCATGCTGGCCCTCCTCGCCGGAAGCTCCGCGACCGCGGTCGCGCGCTGTCTCGATCGCCTGGGGCTGAGCGGGGCGCCGCGGGCCAGCCTCGAGGCGGGGGCCATGGTCGGGCCGGTGGCCCGGAGGCTGGCCGTCCCCCGGCTTCGACCGAGCGCGGTGGACGACGTGCTCCGCCCGGTGCCGCCGACCGCGGCGCTCTCGGCCTGGCTCCGCGGGAGCGCGCGGGCCCGCCGACGAATCGAATGGTACCTGGCGACCGGGCGGGCGGTGCAGCCGCGGCTCTCCGGAGCAGACCTCCTCGCGCTGGGGATGCCGCGCGGCCCGCAGGTGGGCCGGGTGCTCGCCCAGCTGAGGCGGCGCCGGCTGGACGGCGCGGTGGGCTCGGTCGCCGAGGAGCGTGAACTCGTGAAAGAATGGCTCACATCGGGAAAGGAGGCGTGAGGTGACGACCAGATTCATCTTCGTGACGGGCGGTGTCGTGTCCTCCCTGGGCAAGGGGCTGGCGGCGGCGTCGATCGGATCCCTGCTCGAGGCGCGCGGCTTCCGGGTCACGCTCCAGAAGATGGACCCCTACATCAACGTGGATGCGGGGACCATGAGTCCGTATCAGCACGGCGAGGTTTACGTCACCGACGACGGCGGCGAGACCGACCTCGACCTCGGCCACTACGAGCGCTTCACCTCGGCGCGAATGACCCGGGACAACAACATCACCACCGGGAAGGTCTACGGAACCGTGATCGAGAAGGAGCGCCGCGGGGACTATCTCGGCCGCACCGTCCAGGTCATCCCGCACATCACCGACCAGATCAAGGCGTCGGTCCGGAAGGTGGCCGCCGGGGTGGACGTGGTGATCATCGAGATCGGGGGCACCGTCGGCGACATCGAGGGGCTGCCCTTCCTCGAGGCGGTGCGCCAGTTCAAGAAGGACGTGGGCAAGGACAACGTCATCTACGTCCACCTCACCCTGGTGCCGTTCATCCAGGCCGCGCAGGAGCTCAAGACCAAGGCCACCCAGCACTCGGTCAAGGAGCTGCGGGCCATCGGCATCCAGCCCGACGTGCTCCTGTGCCGGACCGCCAAGGACCATCCGCTGACGCCCTCCACCAAGTCCAAGATCGCGCTCTTCTGCGACGTCGAGGAAGAGGCGGTGATCGCGGCCCGGGACGTGGACACGATCTACGAGGTGCCGCTCGCCTTCCACGACCAGGGCCTGGACGAGTCCATCGTCAAGCTGCTCGGGCTTCCCGCCCGGCCGATCGATCTCTCCCGCTGGGAGGAGATCGTGCGCCGGGTGAAGGCGCCCCGCCGTCGCTGCCGCATCGGGGTGGTGGGCAAGTACATCGAGGTGAAGGACTCCTACAAGAGTCTCTACGAGGCGCTCGCCCACGGCGGCATCGCCCACGAGGCCGCGGTCGAGGTGGTGTGGGTGGACGCCGAGCGCATCGAGCGCGAGGGGCTCGCCGGCCACGTGGCCGGGCTCGACGGGATCCTGGTCCCGGGGGGCTTCGGGGACCGCGGCATCGAGGGGAAGATCCAGGCCATCCGCTACGCGCGCGAGCAGCGCGTGCCCTACTTCGGCATCTGCCTCGGCATGCAGTGCGCGGTCATCGAGTACGCGCGGCACGTGTGCGGTCTCGAGGGGGCCAACTCCACCGAGTTCGACCCCACCCCCGCCCACAACGTGATCGATCTGCTGCCCGAGCAGCGTCACATCCAGGACAAGGGCGGCACCATGCGGCTCGGGCTCTACCCGGTGCTGCTGAGCGAGGGCACGGTGGCCTCGCGGGTCTACGGGCAGGGGCTCATCGAGGAGCGCCACCGGCACCGCTACGAGGTCAACAACGACTACCTGGCCCGGCTCGAGAAGGACGGCCTCCGCATCTCCGGCATCTGGGCCGAGAAGCAGCTCGTGGAGATCATCGAGCTGCCCGATCACCCGTGGTTCGTGGCCGGGCAGTTCCATCCCGAGTTCCGCTCGCGGCCGTGGGAGCCGCACCCGCTCTTCGCCGCGTTCATCAAGGCCGCGCTCGATCGCCAGGGGAGCGCGTGACCGCGACGCGGCCGGTCCGGATCGGTGCGGTCACCATCGGGGGCGGCGAGCCCCTGGCCCTGATCGGGGGCCCGTGCGCGATCGAGAACGAGAAGCACGCGCTGATGATGGCCGAGCGCCTGCGGCGGGTGACCGCGGCGGCGGGCGTGCCGTTCATCTACAAGTCGTCCTACGACAAGGCCAACCGCTCCTCGATCCACGCCTACCGGGGGCCGGGGCTGGTGGAGGGGCTCCGGATTCTCCGGAAGGTCAAGGACGAGACGGGGCTCGGCCTGCTCTCCGACGTCCACGACGTCTCGGAGGTGGCGCCCGCCGCCGCGGTGCTCGACGTGCTGCAGGTGCCCGCGTTCCTCTGCCGGCAGACCGACCTCATCGTGGCCTGCGCGCGGAGCGGCCGCCCGGTCAACGTGAAGAAGGGGCAGTTCGTGGCCCCGCGCGACATGATCAACGTGGTGGAGAAGGTGCGCGCGTCCGGCAGCGAGGACCTCCTGTTGACCGAGCGCGGCTCCAGTTTTGGTTATAACAACTTGGTCGTCGACTTTCGCGGCCTGCCGATCATGCGGAGCTTCGGCTATCCGGTGGTGTTCGACGCCACCCACTCGGTGCAGCTGCCGGGCGGGCAGGGGGATCGCTCGGGCGGCGAGCGGCAGTACGTGCAGGCCCTCGCCCGCGCCGCGGTGGCGGTCGGAATCGACGCCCTGTTCATGGAGATCCACGAGGATCCGGATCGCACACTCGACGACGGCCGCCCGCTGTCGGACGGGCCCAACATGCTGCGACTGGACGACCTCCCGCGGCTGCTCGACGAGATCCGCGCGATCGCGGCCGGCCCGGGGCGGGCCTGATGGATCGCGCGCGGGTCCGGGCGCTCGCGGAGCGGGTGCTGCGCCTCGAGGGGGAGAGCGTTCTCGCCCTCTGCGCGCGGCTCGACGACCGCTTCGTGGACGCGGTGGCCGCGCTCCACGGCTGCCGCGGGCGCGTCATCGTCACCGGGATGGGCAAGTCGGGCCTCATCGGGCGCAAGATCGCGGCGACCCTGGCGAGCACCGGGACTCCCGCCTACTTCCTCCATCCCGCGGAAGGAGTCCACGGCGACCTGGGAATGGTGGCGCGCGAGGACGTCGTCGTCGCGCTGTCCAACTTCGGCGAGACCGACGAGGTGCTGGCGCTGCTGCCCGCGCTCAAGCGCCTCGGCATCCCGCTCGTCCTCCTCACCGGAGCCCCGGCCTCGACGCTCGCGCGCCAGGCCGACATCGTGATCGACGTGGCGGTCGCCGAGGAAGCCTGCCCCATGAATCTCGCGCCGACCTCGAGCACCACCGCGGCGCTGGCGATGGGCGACGCGCTCGCCATGGCGCTCCTCGATCTGCGGGGCCTGCGCCCGGAGGACTACGCGGCGCTGCACCCGCGTGGAAGCCTCGGGTGGAAGTCGCTCTTCAAGGTCGGCGACCTGATGCACACCGGGGAGGCGATCCCGGTGGTCTCGGAGCAGGCCACGATGAAGGAAGCCATCGAAGAGATGACCGGCAAGGGATTCGGGATCACCACCGTCGTGGACGACGGGGGCCGCCTGGTCGGGATCCTCACCGACGGCGACCTGCGCCGCCAGCAGCTCGCCCACGGGACCAGCCTGCTCGAGCGGCGCGCGGGGGAATGCATGACCCGCGACCCGAAGGTGATCGGGTCCGAGGAGCTGGCCACGCGAGCGCTGGCCCTGATGGAAGGGCGGATCACGAGCCTGGTGATCACCGACGCGGCGGGTCGCCCGGCCGGGGTGATCCGGCTGCACGACATCCTGCTCGCCAAGATCGTGTGACCGCCGCTCCCCGCGCTTCCCGCATCCGCCTCCTCGTCCTCGACGTCGACGGGGTGCTGACCGACGGCGGGCTCTTCTACGGCGCCTCCGGCGAGGAGACCAAGCGCTTCCACGTCCACGACGGCTTGGCCCTGGTCGCCGCGCGGAAGGCGGGGCTGCAGATCGCGGTGCTCTCCTCCCGGGCCTCCGCCGCGGTGACCCGGCGCATGACCGAGCTCGGCGTCTCCGAGGTGCACCAGGGCGTGGGCGACAAGGGCAGCGCGCTGACCGCGCTCCGCGAGCGGCTCGGGCTGAAGGCCGCCGAGGTCGCGGTGATGGGCGACGACCTCCCCGATCTGGCCGCGATGGCCCATGCTGGGCTCGCGCTCGCGCCCGCCAATGCGGTCGCCGAGGTCAAGCACGCGGCGGACTGGGTGGCGCGCCGGCGGGGTGGAGACGGGGCGGTTCGAGAGGCCGTGGAGATGCTCCTAAAGGCCCGCCGGGCTTGGCCCCCACGCTGATCGCGCGCTGACTGCTTCTTCGATTGCCTCGAATCTAGTTCCTGTGCTAGCGTGGCACGGAGATTGCTATGCGGAAGGCACCGTTCATTATCCTGACGCTGGTCGTGGTATTCCTATCCGTGGTGGTGGGTGTGCTCGTTCACCGCGCCCGGATCCCCCGGGCGCTGACCACCGAGCCCGTCGCCAGCAGCGCCGACTACCGGTTGAAGCAGGTCCACCTGCAAGAGCAAGGCCGGGACGGCTCGCGGTGGCAGCTCGACGCGGAGTACTCCGAGACGTTCGAGGAGCAGAACAAGACGACGATGAAGAAGGTGACCGTCAAGGTGGACCAGCCGTCCAAGGGCGATCAGGGGTCGCGCTCGTGGACCGTCACCGGCGACGAGGGCGACCTGAACCAGGAGACCAAGAACGTGGAGCTGCGTGGCAACGTGGTGCTGATCTCGAGCGACGGCCTGCGGCTCGAGACCGACCGCCTCCGCTGGGACGCGGAGGCGCAGCGGGCCTGGACCGAGGATCCGGTGGTGATCTATCGGGCGGGCGCGGTGGTTCGCGGCACCGGCTTCGAGTCGAAGGTGGCCGAGGAGATCAGCAGCATCAAGGGGCGCGTCCGCGCGACGTTCAAGAAGGGCACCGGCGTCGGCGTCCCCGCCCTCGCGGGACAGGGCGGAGGCTCGTGACCCGACGGATCGCGGTCGGCGCGCTCGCGGTCTGGGCGGCCCTCGCTTTCGCCGGCCCCGGGTGGGGCCAGTCCGCTCCCCCGCGCCCGCGGCCGGCGCGCCCCTCGTCGACCGCGCCCGCGCCGCGTCCGGACGCGGCGGCCGCCGACGGCCGCAGCGGGCCGGTCACCGTCGACGCCGATCAGCTCGAGAACATCCAGAAGGAAGGGCTGGTGGTGTTCACCGGTAACGTGGTGGCCACCCAGAACAGCTCGACCCAGTGGGCCGACCGCATGGAGGTCTACCTCGACGACAAGGGCGACCGGATCGTGCGCACCGTCTCCACCGGCAACGTGCGCATCATCACGCGGGACTGCCGCAGCGGCACCGCGAAGCGCGCCGAGTACTACGACGCCGAGCAGCGCGTGGTGCTGATCGGCAACGCGCGGGTCTGGCGCGACGACAACGTGGTGACCGGCGAGCGGATCACGATCTACCTCGCGGAGGACCGCAGCCTCGTCGAGGGCGGCCAGCAGGAGCGGGTCAAGGCGGTCTTCTACCCCAAGTCCCAGGACGAGGCCGCCGCGCGCCCCAAGCCGGCGGCCGGACAATGCTCGTGAGGCGCTCGTGGAAGGTCTGATCGCCCAGGGCCTGCGCAAGCGGTTTCGCAGCCGCGTGGTGGTCAATCGCGTGAGCCTCGACATCCATCCCGGCGAGGTGGTGGGTCTCCTCGGGCCCAACGGGGCGGGCAAGACCACGTCGTTCTACATGATCGTGGGGCTGCTGCGGCCGGACGGCGGGCGGATCTTCCTCGAGGGCGAGGACGTGACCGATCTGCCGATGTACAAGCGCTGCCGGCTCGGCATGGGCTACCTGCCGCAGGAGTCCTCGGTGTTCCGGAAGCTGACCGTCGAGGAGAACCTGCTCGCGATCCTCGAGACCCTCGACCTCTCGCACGACGAGCGCATGACCCGGCTCGGGGAGCTGCTCGGGGAGCTCGACCTCACCCGGCTCGCCCGCCACAAGGCCTTCACCCTGTCGGGCGGCGAGCGGCGGCGCCTCGAGATCACCCGGGCCCTCGTGACGAACCCGCGCTACCTGCTCCTGGACGAGCCGTTCACCGGGATCGATCCCATCGCGATCGGCGACATCCAGGAGATCGTGGCCCGGCTGAAGGAGCGCGGCATCGGGGTGCTGATCACCGATCACAACGTGCGGGAAACGCTCGCGATCACCGACCGCGCCTACATCCTCTACGACGGGCGCATCCTCGCCTCCGGCACCGCGACCGAGCTGGCCAACAACTCCAAGGCCCGAGAGATCTACCTGGGCGAGAAGTTCTCCCTATGAAACTCGTACAGCGGATGAGCCAGCGGGTCGTCATGACCCCACTGCTGCAGCAGGCGATCCAGCTCCTCCAGCTCTCCACCCTCGAGCTGGAGCAGGTCGTGCGCAAGGAGCTGGAGGAGAATCCCCTCCTCGAAGAGATCCCGGCCGAGAACCCGGAGACCGCGGAAGCCACCGCGGCCTCCACGAGCACCACCGATGCCTCCGCGCCCGCGGAGGCGCCGCCCGCCCCGGAGGCGCCCGAGCAGCCGTCCAAGGAGACGTCCTCGGTGGACGGGGAGCGGGCCGACGACCTGCCGTTCGACCTCTCGTCTGCGATCTTCGACGACCACGGCGACGAGCGCACCCCGGTGTCGATGGAGGAGCGCGACGAGCTGCCCTTCGAGAACCTGGGCCGCAGCGACACGTCCCTGACCGAGCACCTCATGGAGCAGCTGCGCCTGAGCGGCGCCGACAGGGACGTCCTCCGCATCGGCGAGGCCATCATCGGCAACCTCGACGAGGACGGCTACCTCCGCGCCGACGTGGGCGAGATCGCGGCCGGGATGGGGTGCAGTGCGGAGGCGGTGGAGGCGGCGCTGAAGCGGATCCAGGCCTTCGATCCGCCCGGGGTCGCGGCGCGGAGCGTGCAGGAGTGCCTGCTGCTGCAGCTCACCGCGGACGCGGAGCCCGATCCAGTGTCGGTCGAGATCGTCGAGAAGCACTTCGAGGACCTCGAGCGCCGCCGCTACGCCGAGATCGCCCGGGTCCTGAAGCAGCCGCTGGAGCGCGTGATGGAGTCGATCGAGGAGATCCAGAGCCTCGAGCCCAAGCCGGGGCGGCGGTTCTCCACCAACGACTCGCGCTACGTGGTGCCCGACGTCACCATCCAGAAGGTGGGCGAGGACTACGTGGTGATCCTGAACGAGGAGGGCATCCCCCGTCTCCGGGTCAACTCGCTCTACCGCTCGCTGCTGCGCCGGTCGGGGGACGAGGCCAAGCAATATGTGGAGCAGAAGCTGCGGAGCGCGGTGTGGCTGATCAAGAGCGTCGAGCAGCGGCAGCGCACGCTCCGGAAGGTCGCCCAGAGTCTGGTCAACTTCCAGCGCGACTTCCTCGACAAGGGCCTGCCCTATCTGCGGCCGCTCGCCCTGCGCGACGTGGGTGACGACATCAGCATGCACGAGTCCACCATCAGCCGGGTCACCACCAACAAGTACGTGCAGACGCCCCAGGGGCTCTTCGAGCTGAAGTTCTTCTTCCACAGCGGCATCGCCTCCGAGAACGGGTCGATGGTCTCGTCGGTGTCGGTGAAGAAGACGATCCGCGACATGGTGAGCGGCGAGGACAACGGCAAGCCGCTCTCGGACCAGGAGATCGCCCAGGCGCTCCAGGGCCAGGGCCTGACCATCGCCCGACGCACGGTGGCCAAGTACCGGGAGGAGCTGGGCATCCTGCCGTCGCACCAACGGCGGCTGCAATCCAAGAAGCGCTGAGGGCGTGTCCCCCGTGCAGGTGATCATCAGCACCCGTGGGATGACCGTCTCCCGCTCTTACAAGGACGAGCTGACCCGCAAGCTCGCCAAGCTCGAGCCGATGCTCCCCGCGCTGGTGGCGACGCGCGCGATCCTCACCCGCGAGAAGCACCGGCGCACCGCGGCCCTCACTCTCGTGTCCCGCTCCCGCGCCTTCCGCAGCCGCGAGACCTCGCCCGACCTCGCGGTCGCGGTGGACCGGGCGATGCTCGCGCTCCGTCGGCAGGTGCGCGAGACCACCAAGCGCCGTCCCCGCCGCCCGAGCCGCCCGTGACCGACCCCGGCGCCGAGCCCATCCGGTTCGTCATCATCACCGGCCTGTCCGGGGCGGGGAAGAGCTACGCGATCAAGTGCCTCGAGGACCTCGGCTACTTCTGCGTGGACAACCTGCCGACCACCCTCATCCCCACCTTCGCGGAGCTCTGCGCCAACTCGAGCCGCGGCATCCAGGCCATCGCGCTCGGGGTCGACGTGCGGGAGGGCGAGTACCTGGTCAACATGGTGGACACGATCCAGGAGCTGCGGAGCCGGGGCCACCGGGTCGACGTGCTCTTCCTCGAGGCCTCCGACGAGACGCTGGTGCGCCGCTACCACGAGACGCGGCGCCGTCATCCCCTGGCCGGGGAGGGCAACGTGATCGACGGCATCCGGGCCGAGCGTGCCGCCCTGGCCCACCTCCGGGAGATCGCCAACCGGGTAATCGACACCACCTCGCTGACCGTGCATCAGCTCAAGGACCAGATGGTGCACTCCTACGGCCCGCAGGCGGCCAAGGGCGGGCTCACCGTGTCCCTGGTCTCCTTCGGCTTCAAGCACGGCGTGCCCTACGACGCCGACCTCGTCTTCGACGTTCGCTTCCTGCCCAACCCGCACTTCGTGGAGCGGCTCCGCGCCCTCGACGGCCGCGATCCCGCGGTCGAGGAGTTCGTGATGTCGTTCTCGGAGAGCCGGGAGCTGCTCTCGCGCCTGGAAGGGCTGCTGAAGTTCCTCCTGCCGCTCTACGAGCGGGAAGGCAAGGCCTACCTCACGGTGGCCATCGGCTGCACCGGAGGCCGGCACCGCTCGGTGATGCTGGTGGAGGCGCTCAGCTCCTTCCTGACCGGTCTCGGCCTGAGTCCGATCGTCAGGCACCGGGACCTGGACCGTGAGTGACGACCGGCTCCACTTCCTCCTCGGCATCCACAACCACCAGCCGGTCGGCAACTTCGACTCGGTCGTCGACGACGCGGTCGTCCGGGCCTACCACCCTTTCCTCGAGACGCTCGATCGCGCCGGCAGTGGCCTGCCGCTGACCGTGCACTGCTCGGGGGGCCTGCTCGAGGCCCTCAAGGCCCGGGCGCGTCCGACCTTCGACCTGCTGGGGCGCCTGGCCGCCGACGGGCGGGTGGAGCTGCTGGGGGGCGGCTTCTACGAGCCGATCCTGGCTCTCTTGCCGGACTGGGACAAGGTGGGCCAGATCCAGGCCCTCGCCCACTTCCTCAAGTCGCACTGGGGCGTGACCCCACGCGGCATGTGGCTGGCCGAGCGGATCTGGGAGCCGCAGCTGCCGCGGGTGCTGCGCGAGGCGGGCGTGGAGTTCGTGCTCGTCGACGACTCCCACTTCGCCCTCGCCGGGCTCGATCCGGAGACGCTCGGCGGCTACTACCTGACCGAGGAGCAGGGCGTCTCGGTGGCGGTGTTCCCGATCAACCAGCGACTGCGCTACCTGGTGCCGTTCTCGGATCCGGCGGAGAGCCTCCGCTACCTCGAGGGCCGGCGCGCGGCGGGGGCGGTCACCCTGGTCGACGACGGCGAGAAGTTCGGGGTGTGGCCCGGCACCGACCGGCTCGTCTACGGCGAGCGCTGGCTGGAGCGCTTCCTGGACGCGCTGCGCGCCGCGCCGTGGCTCCACGTCTCCACGTTCTCGCGTTACCTCGACGCGCGGCCGCCCGCCGGACGCGTCTACCTTCCCACCGCCGCCTACACCGAGATGGGAGGGTGGGCGCTGCCCCCGGCCGCCGCGGCGGAGCTGGAAGCGGCCCGCCACCGGCTCCATGATCTGCCGGACGGCGAGCGCCTCGCCCGACTCCTGCGCGGCGGCTTCTTCCGGAACTTCCTGCTCAAGTACCCGGAGATCGGTGACGCCTACTGGAAGATGCTGCGCCTCTCCCGGCGGGTGCACGAGGGGCTCGTCGCCCGGCCCCGCGATCCACGCCTCCTCGCGGCCCGCGAGCGCCTCTGGCAGGGCCAGGCCAACGACGCCTACTGGCACGGGGTGTTCGGGGGCTGCTACCTGCCGCACCTGCGCCGGGCCGTGAAGTCGGCGCTGATCGGCGGCGAGCGGAGCCTCGAGGGCGCGGGCAAGCCGATCGGCATCGAGTGGACGCGCGCGGACGTCGACGGCGACGGGCAGGCCGAGGTCGCCGTCCGCACCCGCTCCCTCGGGGTCCTGATGCGTCCGGCCCGCGGCGGATCGCTGACCGAGCTCGCGTGGATGGGCGGCGAGGTGGACGTGGCCGACGTGCTGACCCGGCGACCCGAGGCGTATCACCGCCAGGTGGAGGAGCGGCCGCGGGAGAGCCTCCCGGGCGAGGCGAAGACGATCCACTCCGCCCCCGCGGTGAAGGAAGCCGGCCTGACCGCGCTGCTGCGCTACGACCGGTTCCGCCGGGCGGTGCTCCTCGACGGCCTGTTCCCGCCCGCGAACGGGCGCGAGCCGCTCGACCCGCTCGATCCGTGGGACGCGGCGTGGGTGACGGTCGGCGAGCGGCCGCTCGACCACGAGGTGAAGGCCTCGCCCCGCGAGGTGACCGTGCTCTGCTCGCTGCTGCGCCCGGACGGCCGCCCGATGGCCCTGCAGAAGTCGCTCATCGTCGCGGCGGACGACTCCGCGGTCACCGCCGGCTACCGCCTGCGCTGGGAGGGCGAGGAGCCGCTCGACGCCCGCTGGGCGGTGCAGTGCAACCTCACCCTCAGCGCGGGCGACGCCCCGGGCCGGTATTTCCGGGTGGCCGGCCGGCCGTCGCTCGGCAGCCGCGGCCGCCTCGAGGGGGCGCACGGCCTCGCCATGGTGGACGAGTGGCTCGGCGGCGAGGTCGCCTTGAGCTTCACCGCGCCCGCCGAGGTCGCGTGGGCGCCGGTCGAGACGGTCTCGCTCTCCGAGAGCGGCTTCGAGCGCATCTACCAGGGCTCGGCCCTGCTCGTGGCGTGGCCGGTGCGGCTCGCTCCCGGCGAGACCTGGGAGGTATCGCTGCGCGTGCGCGTCGGGGAGATGGCGGCGGGCGCGCCGGAAACCGGGGGCCCCTCTTGAGAGCGTGGGAGGGGCGTGCTAATGTCACGTATTCGCGGTCGATCCCTGATGAAGCGCGGAGGGCAATGAGGCATGGCGCGTGAGGAGTACCTGTTCACCTCCGAGTCGGTGACCGAAGGGCATCCAGACAAGATCGCCGACCAGGTCTCGGATGCGGTCCTCGACGCGATCCTGGCGCAGGATCCGACCGGCCGCGTCGCCTGCGAGACCCTCCTCACCACCGGGCTCGTGGTGGTGGCCGGCGAGATCACGACCTCCTGCTACGTCGACATCCCGCGAGTGGCGCGCGAGACCATCCGGGAGGTCGGCTACACGCGCGCCAAGTTCGGCTTCGACCACGAGACGTGCGGCGTCATCACCGCGATCGACGAGCAGTCGGGCGACATCGCGATGGGCGTGGACAAGCTGGGCGCGGGGGACCAGGGGCTCATGTTCGGCTACGCCTGCACCGAGACCGAGGAGCTGATGCCCCTGCCGATCATGCTGGCCCACAAGCTCTGCCTGCGGCTCACCCAGGTGCGCAAGAGCGGGCAGCTGCCGTACCTGCGGCCGGACGGCAAGAGCCAGGTGAGCGTCCGTTACGTGGACGGCAAGCCGGTGTCGGTGGAGACGGTGGTCATCTCGACGCAGCACGGGCCCGAGACCGGCCTCTCCAAGATCCGCGAGGACATGATCGAGCAGGTGGTGCTACCGACGATCCCCAAGCACCTGATCGATCCCAACCGGATCACTTACCACATCAACCCCACCGGCCGCTTCGTGACCGGCGGCCCCATGGGCGACACCGGCCTCACCGGCCGGAAGATCATCGTCGACACCTACGGCGGCTCGTGCCCCCACGGCGGCGGCGCGTTCTCCGGCAAGGACCCGACGAAGGTCGATCGCTCCGCGTGCTACATGGCGCGCCACGTGGCCAAGAACGTGGTGGCCGCGGGCCTGGCCGAGCGCGCGCAGGTGCAGGTGGCCTACGCGATCGGGGTGGCCGACCCGGTCTCGATCATGGTCGAGACCTTCGGGACCGGGAAGGTGCCGAACACCAAGCTCGAGCAGATGATCCGCCGGCACTTCGACTTCACCCCCATCGGCATCATCAAGTACCTGGACCTGCGGCGGCCGTTCTACCGCAAGACGGCGGCCTACGGGCACTTCGGGCGCAACGAGCCCGAGTTCACGTGGGAGCGCACGAACCGGGTCAAGGACCTTCGCGACGACGCCGGCGTCTGACGCCGGCCTCCGCCGAAGCCCGCGTCCCGTGGCCCGCGGCCCGGGCCCATGACTGACCACGACGTCACCGACCGCTCGCGGGCCGTGGCCGGCGAGACGCGCCGGACGTAAGGACGGAGCGCTTGGCGCAGATGTCTCCCGGCGGTCGAGTCATACCCTTGCGGCGCTCGCGGGCCGGTCTCTGGGTCCTCGTGGGCCTGGTCGTCCTCACCGTGGTGGGCCAGGCGGTCCCGCTCTACACGGACTGGCTGTGGTTCCAGGAGGTCGGCTTCACCACCGTCTTCACTACGCGGCTGACGGTCAGCGGCTGGCTCTTCCTCGGGCTGGGGGCCGCGGTCTTCGTCTTCCTCTTCGTCAATCTCTCGGTGGCGGCCCGGACCGCGCCGCCCGACGTGCTGTGGGAGCTGGAGGATCAGCTCGGGCTGCCCGGGCGCGCCATCCTCGAGCCGCTGGTGCGCCGCCTCCTCTTGCCGGTCATCGGGGTGATCTCGATCTTCGCGGGGGCCCGCGCCACCGGCTCCTGGCCGACCGTGATCGAGTACCTCAACGGCACCGCCTTCGGCCAGGCCGATCCGCTCTTCGGGCGCGACCTCGGCTTCTACTTCTTCGTGCTCCCGTTCTGGCGATTGCTCCACGCCTGGGGCACCGCGCTGGTGGCGGGCACCCTCGTCCTGGTCGCGGCGGTCTACGTGCTCCAGCGGAGCCTGGTGCTCACCGCGCGCGGCCCCCGCCTCGCCGCGGGGGCGCGCACCCACCTGCTCGCCCTCGGCGCGCTGCTGCTCGTCATCCGGGGGGTCGGCTTCTGGCTGGACCGCTTCGACCTGCTCTACTCGCCTCGCGGGCTCGTGTTCGGCGCCTCCTACACCGACGTGCACGCCTCGCTGCCGGTGCTGCAGTGGCTGGTGGTGCTCGCGGTGCTGTGCGCGGGCGCGTGCGTGTTCCAGATGTTCCGGCCGGGCTGGCGCTTCCTGGTGGCCGGGCTGGTGGTGCTGGTGGTGCTGTGGATCGCGGGCCTCGGAGTGGCCCCCGCGCTGCTCCAGACCTACCGGGTCAAGCCCAACGAGCTGGACTTCGAGCGGCCGTACATCCAGCACAACATCCGGATGACGCGGCAGGCCTACGCGCTCGACCGGATCGTGGAGAAGGACTTCGCGGCGGAGGACAACCTGAACCAGGCCGCGCTCGAGCGGAACAACCTCACGATCAAGAACGTGAGGCTCTGGGACCACCGGCCGCTGCTGACCACCTACGGCAAGCTGCAGGAGATCCGGACCTACTACAAGTTCCGCGACGTGGACGTCGATCGCTACATGGTCAACGGGGAGTACCGACAGGTCACGCTCTCGGCCCGCGAGCTCTCCTACCGCGACCTGCCGAGCCGGGGCTGGATCAACGAGCACCTGACCTTCACCCACGGCTACGGGCTCGTGGCCGGGCCGGTCAACCGCATCAGCCCGGAGGGTCTCCCGGAGTTCTTCGTCAAGGACATCCCGCCGGTGGTCGCGGGATTGCCCAAGATCACCCGGCCCGAGATCTACTACGGCGAGATCGGCAACGAGTACGTGTTCGTGGGCACCCGCTCGCAGGAGCTCGACTATCCCTCCGGGGACCAGAACGTCTACACCAAGTACGAGGGGCGGGGCGGCATCCCGGTCGACTCCATCGTGAGGAAGGCCGCCTTCGCGGCGCGCTTCGGGGTGCTCACCATCCTGCTCTCCGACGCGCTCGGGCCCCAGAGCCGGATCATGATCTACCGCGACATCGCGACCCGCGTGCAGGAGGCGGCCCCGTTCCTCAAGTTCGACCGCGATCCCTACCTGGTGATCGGGGCGGACGGCCGGCTGGTGTGGATGGTCGACGGCTATGTCACGAGCGACCGCTACCCGTACGCCACGCCGGTCCGCGGCTACAACTACATCCGCAACTCGGTCAAGGCCACCGTGGACGCCTACCACGGCACCGTGAGCTACTTCATCGCGGACGCCGACGATCCACTGATCCGCACGTACGCCAAGGCGTTCCCGGGCCTGCTCCGGCCGCTCGCGGAGATGCCGAAAGATCTACAGCCGCACATCCGGTACCCGGAGGATCTCTTCACGGTGCAGGCCCGGATGTACGCGACCTACCACATGCAGGATCCCCAGGTCTTCTACAACAAGGAAGACCTGTGGGTGCTGCCGCGGCTGCCCCAGGAGGGGCGCGACCGCGAGATGGAGCCCTACTTCACGGTGATGCGGCTGCCCTCCGAGGCCAAGGAGGAGTTCGTGCTGCTCGCGGGGTTCAACCCGAGCGGGCGCGACAACATGATCGCGCTCATGGTGGCCCGCATGGACCCGCCGCAGTACGGTCGGCTCATCGCCTACGCGTTCCCCAAGCAGAAGCTGGTCTTCGGGCCGCGCAACATCCAGGCGCGCATCAGCCAGGACCCGATCATCTCGCAGCAGATCTCGCTGTGGAACCAGCAGGGCTCCCGGGTGATCACCGGCAACCTGCTCGCCATCCCCATCGACCAGTCGCTGCTCTACGTGCAGCCGCTCTACCTGGCCGCCACCGAGCAGGGCGCCCTGCCGGAGCTGCGGCGGGTGGTGGTGGCCTACGGCAATCAGATCGCGATGGAGCCCACCCTGGAGGCGTCGCTGGCCCGCATCTTCGGCGGGCGGGGCCGGCCCGAGGAGGCCACGACGGGCCGCGCGCCCGAGCGCGGCCAGGCCCCGCCGCCGCTGACCGCCGCGATCACCGCCGCGGTGCAGCAGGCCTGGGAGGCCTGGCAGCGCGGGCAGGAGGCCCTGCGCAAGGGCGACTGGGCGAGCTACGGCCAGGAGCAGAAGCGCATCGAGGACGCCCTCCGCCGCCTGCGCGAAGGACGCTAGGTCCGGGCGCTCAGGAACAACGCGGTGCCGATGCCCGCGAAGCCGATGTTGGCGGTCCAGGCCGCGAGCGCGGCGGGCAGCAGGTCGGCCTGGGAGAACGTGAAGACGCCCACCCCGATCGCGAACGGCGGGCCCAGCTCCTTGACGATGTAGCGATCCAGGATGCGGGTCCTGGGCGACCATTGTACGCTAGCGCCATGCGCCCGCCACGCTTCGCCCGGCGGCTCGCGGTGGCCCTGCTGTGCGCCGGCTGGGCTGCGACAGCGCCCGCCGGCGCGCAGGACCGGCTCGAGCGCTTCCGCGCGGTGGCGCGCGAGGAGCTCGCGGTCGCCACCGACGCGGCCGAGCGCGAGCGGGCGGTGAGCCAGCTCTACGAGCTGGTGGACGGCGAGGTGCTCGACAGCCTGCACGGGGAGGAGCCGTTCTCCTCGCTCGTGTTCATCCGCGACCGGCTGGACGCGATGATGGAGGCGTGGGGCGGCGCCACCCTGCGCGTGCTGCGCATTCCCGCCGCGGGCGCGCGCGGGCCGGTCACGGTCGGCCTCTACGGCCTCACCGGCGTCGAGGGCTCGGGCTCGCTGCGACTCTACGCGGGGTCGGGACCCTCCGCCACCCTCGCGGCCGCGTCGACGCACGACGGGCTGCTCGACGCGCAGGTGTGGCCCGCCGGACCGGACCGCGTCGCCCGGGTGCTCGCTCTCTGGAGCGGGCCGCCCGCGGTGCAGGGCCTGCGCGCGCTGCGCGCCGAGCTGTGGGAGAGCCGGGAGGGCGACCGCGTGCAGCCCGCGTGGACGACCTCGAGCCAGTGGCCCGAGGGGCTCTGGGTCTCCGACTGGCGGACGCAGCCCGGCGAGCTGGTCCTCCGCTACCAGCCGCGCTATCCGGGTTGGAAGCCGGGCTGCATCGGCCAGACCGAGCAGGAGGAGCACTATCGCCTGACCCCCGCGGGCACGCTCG